>JAABUL010000241.1_pt1 | contig 116553 bp, 206 predicted proteins | sample 5559151 | NCBI WGS metagenome assembly JAABUL01 (sample SAMN10711876, study PRJNA513368) | rock metagenome | isolation source: Antarctica rocks | place: Antarctica: Victoria Land, Pudding Butte sud | reverse complement strand
CAAAAACCAAAACCCACACCAGCTGCCAGGCGCCGCCTGCCGATCGAACGGCCGCCTCCTGCTGCAGCTGGCCGCTGAAAACTGACGAAGGGCCCCGCTGCAGCGGACTCCTGCCACCGCTGCAGGACCCTTCCCACATGCACATGAAAGAACCCGCCACGCGCTGGTTGCCTCTTCTTTTCTCGACATTACATCCCAGGCCCATCGATGCATGGACACGAATAGGGGTAGCGGTTTATGCTGCATGGCGATAGCGAAGGCTGGAAGGCGATAAGCAGACCACTGGGGCACAACATAGCCCAGGCAAGAGCGGTCCGGAACGGTTAGCTGTCTGGCGATGTGCTGTGTTCTGGATATGAGCGAAGGCCAATAATGGCGTCAAGGCCAGGCAAAACACACAGACAAACGGCGCTGGTTGCCGTAGATTATCAAGTCCGCGGGGTTTTGCTGGTTATAATTGTGTAAAACAGGGTTTTGTCATACTTGCAACTTTGGCCGAGTGGTTAAGGCGGTGGATTTGAAATCCACTATCGAAAGATGCGCAGGTTCGAACCCTGCAGGTTGCGCAGACATTTTGTCACACATACGTACTAAAGTTCCCTGTTCCGTTCTGCCATCTCTCCACTCAGTCATTTGCGAGCAGTGCGGAGCCTCAGATCCGCTCGAGTTTCTGAGCGAAAAATTAGCGAGTTCACGAGTTGAATTCAAGTGTGGCTTCCGCCCATACTACGCTCAGGGGAGCGACTCGCATCGAGAAGCAGCAGCTTCTTAGTCGAACGCCGACTTCAAGCAAGGCACTGACTGTGATGCTGCCAGCTATGCGGCACATATGATAGGCATCACACCAGGCAGAGGGGATTCGTGAAAATGTTCTCCCTGCTCTTTGGGCTCTGGGAATTTCTTTTTCGCAAAGAGGAGCTGCACGTGCTCATTCTGGGTGAGGTGCTGCTGTGCCATGTGCACGTCTGCATATCACAGAGTTTCGGCCTGCAATGCATCCGTCGCAAGCGTCGAGGCGCCAAATTGCCGCTGCCATGGCATGTCCACAGGCATCGACAAGGCAGGCAAGACAACGCTGCTTGAGCGGCTGAAGACGACGTATGGAGACCTGCCGGGCACGGACCCCGACAAGATTTTGCCGACCGTCGGCCTGAATGTCGGGCGCATGCAGGTGGGCTCGCCGCGTGGTGTGTGTGCAAAGGCATGCGGCTGGCACTTCATGCTGGGTTGTGCTACCCACAAATCCGACCGGCTGTCGAACTCCAGGATTTGTCCGTGCAACAGCGTGTGACAGCGTATGTTTCACAGCAAACATGCGCGGCTGGCGGCAAAGCACACGTTTGATCCTGTGTGCGAATCCTGCAGGCGCACCAGGCGCCCCTCATATTCTGGGATCTGGGTGGCCAGGCGGGCCTGCGCTCCATCTGGGACAAGTACTATGCGGAGTCGCACGCCATCCTGTACGTCGTCGACTCGGGTGCGATTGCGTGAAAATGGCACGGCGCCCCCGCTGCAGGAACACGACACAGGGGACAGAATAGTGCACAGAGGAGGGTTGCGAGCTGTCAACAGCAGTGTCTGCAAACGCCAGCATGCGGCAGCGCTTGTGCGCCGGCCTCAACCTGGCTCTGCGCCCCACGTGGCAACTGGCGGCGCCTTCGACTGAGGACTCCATGATACATCCGCTGCTTCGACTGCGCAGCCGCAGAGGGGCGGCTGGACGAGGCGAAGGCGGCCCTGGAGCACGCCCTGGTCAGCAGCGAGCTGTTTGGCGCGCCGCTGCTGGTCGTCGCCAACAAGCAGGTGCACTTTTTACATATTTTGCACGTCTTTTTTCCAAGTTAAGACCGTGATAGCGTGTCGCTGCACCGGATCAACAGCAGCGTCACACACGACTTTGCTGGTCGGCACAGAAGGCAATCCGCGTGGTGCCTCTGACCCGGCAGCACCGTGGAACGTGCAGGACAAGGAGGGGGCGGTGTCGGGGACCGTCGTGTCGGACAACCTGGGGGAGGCCACGCTGCGGGCGCACAGACCATGCCGGTGAGTCGTGACTACATCCTTAGCATCCGGTGGCGTGGAGGATGCTGCGCATCTGCTTTCACACTTAGAAGGCGCTGTGACGCACAATCTGCAAGGCTCCGAGCCAGCGCGTCTGCTGCATGTTGGGCCGGGCATGAATTTGCTCGGCAAGCCTGCAGAAACGGCAGGTGCTGAGAATGTGCTAAACAAATGCGATATTGCGGCTGCGCAGGGTGCAGCCAGCGAGCGCCTACACGGGGGAGGGCATCGCGGAGGGGCTACAGTGGTTGATACAGGAGATAAAGCGCAGCCAGCGGGCGGTGCTCCTCAGGCAACGAGCGATGTGACATGCCGGTTGAGGCAGCATTTGAAGGAAACGCGCCTCCAAGACATTCGATAGTTACAGAGGTCATCACCCTATTGTGCCTTCACAGCCTTTGATATTGCTGCAGCAAGGATCTCAAAGAACGCTGAAATGAACCGACACAACGATGATGATGGCAACGCTTTCCTCTCTCTCACCTATTCCTGTCTCTCTGATCTATAAATTAATGATTGCTGCAGCACAGCAGACGAACCTCCCAATACAAACCACTTGACCACCACCCGCTAACACTGGCGCCCCCAACATCCACCACACCGGGTGCTCACCACAAGCTGAGCTTCCTGTTGCTCATCACTGCGTGTGCACCATTGAGCTCCTTTCAGCATTGCGGCATCCAGATGCATAATCTCGCAATCACCCAACAGAAGTTTTTCAATTAAGTTCAGCAGGCGAGCCCTGCTTCGCTCACCTGACACCAGAATGTGTGGATTGTATTTCAAAGTCAGCAGCGGGTCCGATCCCGGCATCAGCCGCCGTAGCTCCTCCATTGCACCACCCACGTCCTCAATGAGCAGCAGCGGTTGCTGCACATTGAAACAGCTGCTTCAACAACATCAGTTGGAAACAAATGACGCGGCGGCATGATCAGTGGTTGCTCCGTGACAATGTCGATCGGATGAAGTAGATCGGATGCTTGTGGAGCACGAAGGTGTGCAGAGTCAGCACACCTGCTGCACCATGGCGTCGATGTCGCTGTCGGGAAACAGCTGCGCCAGCGCCGCTCTGGCAGCCGGCACGTGCTCAAACTCAGCGCCCAGCAGCAGCGCCGGCCTGCAGCAAGGCTTTTGCAGGGTCACAAGCGCCACTCGCAAGTGAGAGCTATTGTGAGAGCCGGCATGCACCACTGCAACCTGTGATGCATGCCCCAGCAGCGATTGGCGCCTCAGTTACACGACATCTGCATATCTGCTGTTCGATACAGGACGAAGTACCATCACACCTCCTGGACACGATCTGCGCAATGTCGGCGGTCGGGAACAGCTCGCGCAGGCTGACCAGCCGCCGCGCGACGCCTGCAGGCGAATGCGGGCGCCACATCCCGTCAAGCCATCTGGTCAGACCACCCGTTCGCATTGGCCTTTCGGCAGAGGCTCTGGTCCCATTCGTGGTACACAGACGCACCTGCGGTATCCGCCACCAGCTGCGCCAGCAGGTTCCGGTTGAGCTGCAGCAGGCGGTTCGCCGACATGGCAGGGAGCAGGATGCTCAGCTCCTGCACAGCAAGCGGCACAGATTACAATGGATGTGGATGCATGCGACATCATTGTAGACTGAACATGCTTTTTCTCGACTGAAAACGCTTTCTGTTGATTGAGACTTCGTATCAAAGGGCTTTGGGGTACTTGAATGCATCCAGTCATTTCAGTCGTCTTTGGCATTGTTGATCCGCACCGCGAGGCGGGCCTTGAAGAGCAGCTGCGACATGTTGGCGGCGCGAGCCGCGCCCGACACGACCGCCAGCCGCTTGCCGGCCTCGTCCGACCGGTCCGGTTCCTCGTACACCCATCTGTCGTCAAACAGCCTGTGCCCCCCGCCGAAGGAGCGCCTGACGACGCCGCGGCGGGGCGGCGGGGTCCTAATTGCCGGCGTCAGATGGCTCTGCATATAATACATGCAAACCTGTCAACAATCATTGAAATTAGGTCAACAAATCACGAACGTCACGCACAAGAGACAGCAGGGTCAAAGACGGCGGCGCACATGTTCGGCGCCATGTCCACGGCATTGGCGATTCAGTGCCGCAGAGTAGTCATGTCTAGCTGCGTGCCTATTGAATATAGACTCAGGTGCAGGTGTCTGCATATGCTTCAGTTTGATCCGCTGACATCAAGGGTTCCTTCGTGTGGAATGCAAACGCTGCAGGTCCCCGCCGCCGACAGCACAGGAACACACCAACGCAATACGAGTCACAGACACCGTCCCGCAAGCTGCGTTGTCCAATAGGGCTGTAATGTAGATATGCCACATGCAAGCGTTGCATGCAAAGTGCCGCGATGCGCGGCCGAGGAACGTTGCATTGCGGGATCCCGGGCTACAAAGCCCTGGTAGTCGCTGGGCCGAGTCACCTGGCCTCGGACGAGCGCCCCATCACTGCAGTCGCAACCACCACGTGCAGTGCCGGCTTGAAACTGTTGACTGAACGTCGGAGGGTTCTGCCTACCTCCTGACATAACACCGCGGTTACTGTGACGGAGGATCGTTTCCATCTTGATCACGTTCTCCAGCACAAGAGAGCAGCCAGCATGTATTCGAACTATCCGCAATATCCAACAGGGGGAATCGGTGGGCTTGACAAGCCTGATGACAAGCTGTCCAAAGTCAGAGACCCGCTCCTGGCAATAGTGAGATGGGTGAGCTTCCAGACCGATGTACTGCATGCACGGCTGCATGCTCGCCTGCACGGGCATGCGAATGCAGCCAGTGGAACTACATTCAGCGGATGGTTCAAATGCAAACAGGTCAAACGGAGGAGCCCCCGGGAAAAGCTGATACTTTCGGCGGCAGGCGCCATCCTGGTGCGCAGCCTGCGGATTGGTTCGACAGGACGCCATGCATCCAATCTCACCCATAACATGCAGCTGTTGCAGCTCTACCTGAGGCTCGCATCTTTCACACTGGAGCTTCGTGCTTTCCCATCCTCTTTGTAGCATACCGCACATCCATGCTGCGCGTGTGTGTTGGCTTGTCTGATGTTTCGGTCGTGTCGCAGTCCCTTTTCGCCTTCTGGCTGGTCATCGAGGACCATGACAACCTGTTCGTTATGGCGGAGATCGTGCACTTCATGGGCATCGGGCTGCTGGCGTGGAAACTGCTGAAGAAGCAGAATGCAGGCGGTGAGCGCAGCGGCCACCGCACGTGGACATGGCGATTGTGCATGCAGCAGCACAACCTGGCACGATGTCCACCAGCAATATTGGCCCCCAGTACGAGACCGCCACCTAACGGGCAGACCGCGCGCATCTCCTGACATCACTCTCCATTGTCCGCAGGCCTGTCGCTGCGCACACAGGAGCTCACAGCCATATTCCTGGCAGTCCGGCTATACTGCAGGCAAGCCGCTTTCTGCAAGTTGAGGAAGCATGCCTTGGTCTTGATTTTGTATCCATCGGATGTCCTGCGAAGTCAGGAGCATGGTGGCTGCCGATCCTCTGGCAGCAGAAGCGCTCACTACCCGTCATCCGGTTGTGGTTCGCTTCATGTCACACAAGATGCTCCTATCATGTGCGCAGCTTCATGATGGAGTACGATGTGCATACGGTGCTGGACATGCTGACGCTGATCGCGACGGGGGCGGTCATCTACGCGCTGCGCTTCAAGCTGGTGGACACCTACCAGGACGACCAGGACTCCGTTAAGACCTACTACGTGGTGCGTAAGTCATCCCGTATTGTCGTTGTGCGCCTTGAACGCTATAGGGAAGGCCATCGTGTGGACAAGCGCAAAGTGTTGAAGTCTGGACCTCCAAATCTATGTCCTGACCTGCTTGCTGCTTGCATGCAGGTCATCCCATGCGTCGCGCTGGCGGCCCTCGCACACCCGGGTACCAACCACCCGCTGCCGTTCAGGGTGCGTATTGCTGCATGCAATGGCAACATGCCATGTCTGCAACTGGACTGTCATGGCATCGTGACAGGTCAGAAAGCGTCTGCCTGTGCCAACCATGAGAGCTGTGCGTTGAGTCTGGACACATTGTGAGCAGCAGCTCTGGCTGGACCTGTGACAACATCTGTCATTCGTGCTGCATGTCGGCAGTGAAGCTGTAAAGCCTCTAATCAGTCTAGGCAATGGCGTGCAGATACTGTGGGCGCTTTGCGTGTACCTGGAGGCGGTGTCGGTGCTGCCGCAGCTGCGCATGATGCAGAATGCCAAGGTTGTGGAGAAGTTCACGGCGCACTACGTCTTTGCGCTGGGCCTCTCACGCTTCATCTCCTGCGCCCACTGGGTGCTCCAGGTGGGCACTTTGCTTCGTGGTGTGTCCTCATGGATGGAGTTGGGAGAAACGGCTGCGCCAAACTTCCACATCTGCAATCAGCACCCGCGCACGCTTGTCAGACTGGCAGGTCGTGTGCATCTGTGAGGAGGCGGCGGCGGCGGCTGGTTCAACATCCGAGACGCTGCGGTCATAGCAGCTGCTGAGCAAATCCTTTTGCATGCGCGCGCAGATCATCGACGGGGACTCGTTCCTGCTGCAAGCCATCGGCTCGGGGCTGTGGCCCGCCATGGTGCTGCTGTCCGAGATTGTGCAGACCTTCATCCTGGCAGACTTCTGGTACGTTCGACTTGTGCGAATGACTTTGCATGCTCCTCACGCTCTCCCGCTCAGAATGTCATGAAGCCTCCCTCAGACGCAGCTTCATCACTGGCCTATCCCTTACATTGGCGCGAAGGAAAGCACAGATTCTGATTCTAAAGTGTCTTTGTTGGTTTGTTGCAGCTGGTACTACGTCAAGTCGTACGCGGAGGGGACTGGGGTCATCCACCTGCCCGCCGGCATTGTGTAGCCGGGCACATGGATTCGCAGCACGTAGCGTTGAGACCGCCGCGCCATGTTGCAGATTGAGGACTTTCGGCGCCGGCATGGCTCTGCCGGCGCCCCGTGCACCATGGGGCTTGACCAGGGAGTGGGGCTGCTGAGGAATGCGGATCGAGCACAGTTTTGATGCAGCAAGGTTTGGGTGGCGATGGCGCCTAAGGTAGATGCAGGAAGCACCACATTTGAAGCATGATTCTTTCTGACAGCCAGCCGGGGTTTGCACAAGTAGAACTTGCAAGACCTCCTGCAGCACTCTGTCCACAGTATTACAATCACAGTCGCCTGCTCCACTTCTCAGGCTGCACATCGCGATTCCTCAAGTTCAAAAGACTTCGATCGCGTGCAACATCGATTTTGCGTTGTAGCTCCCTGCAGGATTGCAGTGGCACACACGTGTTGCGCTTCCTGATCCCTCTGCCATCAGCAAATTGCGTCACACGTCATTTGGATTCGAGTCGCAATCTGCATCACTGGCACTTTGCACGATCTCAGCGTGGCTGAGACGGCTGATACGGCTCTGCCGATTGCGGCATTCGTGTCGGATAGGTTGAGTTCGTCATGAATACCCAGGTAACTCATGGAATGCAGCTGCCGCAGCCGCCCTCTGATGGCGTCACGGCGATGCACTTTGCGGCAAACAGCGAACTACTCCTGGTGTCGTCCTGGGATGGGGTGCGATTTTCAGCCCTCTGGCTTCGAGACGTGCTCGCCCACCTGCCAGTTGTCACCTGCATGTGCGGCGCCGACTCATGCTGGGATGCGGCGCGATGCCAAAGCAAATCATGTGTATTCAAAATGTCACCAAACAGTCGCGACCTCGAGGGAGTCGTACGTGTTCATGCGTGCCGTCTCAGAAGCTAGGAATTCAGATGCACGGCTTTTGCGGGAAGTTGCCGGACGCAAGGCATTCACAGCACTGCACCATCCCCACGCTCCGCTGACGCATGCTGTCCACTGAGGAGCGCCAGCATTTAATGTCTGTCACAACAATCAAGGTGCTCTCACATCAAAGACCTGTTTGTCACTCCTGCATTGCCTTTGCAGGCGACGCGGCTGTACGACGCGGAGCGGCAGCAGCTGCGTGCGACGCACTCGCAGGGGCAGGCAGTGCTGGACTGCTGCTTCGAGGACGACACCGCCGCCTTCTCCGCCGGCCTGGAGGGCACCGTGCAAAGGTGAAACTGGATAGTTCTGTGGCACAACATGCTGCTGCCGCTTCCCATGGCGGCATGGCGTGTCGCGTTGAACTCCACAGCCGCCCGCCGCATCTGCCAAGCGGATTTGTGGCTCAAGTTGCGAGCGCTTCCCTGCCACAGCCAAGCTCACCATGTGTATCGGCGCCGCCAGGCACGACTTCTCCAGCCAGGGCGCGCAGCCGGTGGGCAGCCACGGCGGGCCGGTGCGTTGCCTCGCGTGGCTGCCCGAGCGGCGGCTGCTGGTGTCCGCCGGCTGGGACGCCTCCCTCAAGCTGTGGGACCCGCGCCTCGGCGGCGGTGAGGCTCCTTTGCTGTACGCTATCGTCGAGAGAGTCCTCGTCATGCCCGCCGCATGACGAGGCGCCACCGGGCGCTGATGGCCGTCCAGATGCACACGCGCCAGGCCACCAAGTCACAGGCCGAACCTGCATCATGTGTCACGCATTCTTCGTGAGGCACGATGCAATGCGAGGGTGCCTCTGTTATCGTCACGTAGTATTGGCGTTTATATGCAGGCCATGCGTTTGTGGCGGCCGTGCCGCTGCCCGGCAAGGCATACACGATGTCGGCGGCAAGGCAGCGCCTGGCGGTGGGCACCTCGGGGCGCCACGTGCTCATATTCGACGTGCGGAGGTGAGCACCATCTTTGCCGGCGGCCTGAATGCACAGCTGTGCAGGATGTTTGCCGCATGCGGCACGAGTGCCAAGCCGTGGGCAGCTGCCCAAACACCACCAGAGGCGTCGTGGCCCAGCATGTTCTCTAAACCGTTAAAGCCAACACTTTCCTGCCAGTCCAGCACCCTGAGCCATAGACTACAGAAGTGCAAACAAATACGACGGGCTGTCAATGCAGCCTGGAGGGCGGGCGGCCGGAGCAGCACCGGGAGTCGTCGCTCAAGTACCAGACGCGGTGCGTGCTGCTGCCTGATTGTTCGGTTTCGATGATGCAGCCATTTTCTCAAGAAACCACTTGTTCGATTGCAGTCGTGCTTTAGCACCAGCGACTCCAGCAGCACACCCTCTAGCAAAGCCATTTGTCAATTGAGATGTATGGCGAGTCAGGTGCATACGCGCGTACCCCGACGGCGCCGGCTACGCGCTGTCCTCGGTGGAGGGCCGCGTTGCCATGGAGTTCTACGCAGATGATGACCAGGTGAATCCCTGAACATCGGCTTGCGAGACTGCTGTCGGCAAGCGGCTGGGCATGATGAGTGCGGGCTCTGGCAGACGTTGCACATCGCACTGCACTGCATCAACGAAACGCACAAACCTGTCTGCTTATATGCTCTGCCTCGTGCGACCATGGGCCAAACCTCTTACTTATTGCAGGCTGCACACCCTTTTTGACCATTGTGTTGCTGCATTGCAGGGGCGCAAGTACGCGTTCAAGTGCCATAGAAAGACGGAGCAGGGCAAGGACGTGGTGTACCCCATCAACGCCATGTCCTTCCACCCCAGCGGCACCTTCGCCACCGGCGGTGCGCTCCTCTTGGCTCACATTCCTCAGCAGCGTATGGTGCAGCATGTCATTGTCACGTTTCCTCCTGATGTCTCCTTTTGGAAGAGCAGGACCGCAGGTCCATCATAGGCCAGCACATGAAGCAATTTTGACCACCCAGAAAAAAGGAAATATGTACATCGTGCTGGCCGTGTGCAGGCTGCGATGGCGTGGTCAACGTGTGGGACGCCGCGAACAAGAAGCGGCTGTGGCAGACGCCGGCGCCCTATCCCACCAGCGTCGCGGCGCTCGCCTTCAGCCACACCGGCGGCCTTCTCGCCGTCGCCGCTTCCTACACTTTCGAGCAGGTGCGTCGGATTGTTCAAAGCAACCCCAGTGTATAATATCAATCAAAGGTTCCATAATCACCAAAATCCAAGATCCAAAAATCACATCGTCGTCGTGGCGCTGGCCTTCAGTCACACCGGCGGCCGGCTCGCCGTCGCCGCCTCCTACACTTTTGCGCAGGTGCGTTCTGTATTGGCGCCAAAGTTGTCTGATAGCGCTATCATGCACAATTCTAAGCCAGGCTGCCGTTGAGCGCACGGTCATGAGCTCATGAGCTCGTGGGCGACCATTCTTTCGTGTGAATCACCAGCCGAGTTCTCCACTGCAGGGAGACAAGCCGCACCCGGCAGACGCCATCTACGTGCGCCGCATGCCCGAGGCCGAGGTCCTGCCCAAGCAGCGGCGGTAACGCTGAAGCCGTGCGCTGCCAGAGGCCTAGGCTGTCGTGTGTCGGATTAGCTGTGCTGATTTATTGATAAATGCACCGTCTTGAATGGTGACGAGGTGGCTTGCCGTCCAGTAGCACAAGCCACACTTAGTTACAGGTGTGTCATGGCGGCTTTGTGCACATGCCAGCCTCCGATGCACATTTTCCTCTACTGTGACGCAATACGAACAAATGGTGTGTCTGCTTCCTTTTAGTTCTGCCATCAAATGCCGCACTCAAATTCAGCTCAGGAATCGGGTCTTTGACGATACCAAGTGTATCTTCGAATAGGCGCAGTGCTTCACCCTTGGGCTCGATGACACAGCCATGTGGTGCCAACATCTCAATGGGGCATATACTGCTTGACGGCGTCGCCTTTAGCGTCGCCCTTGGTCTTCACAAGGTAAATGACGCGGCGCACTGTGCCTACATCCAGATGGTTATACCCCTCCAACGATGTGGGATCTTGACGATACTTAGGTCCCAATGGCGCATTTCCGAAGCTCAGCGATGTTGGAGTGATAGCAGTTGAAGCTGCAACCTGGAGGCAGTCACGGTACACGCCGCAAGCTGCTTTCAGCGTCCGAATCTGAGCTGTCAGCATCTGTGTGATCTGTGCAGCAGGTAGTTCCTTGTACCACAGCACGCCGTGAATCCTGCACATAGCATCGGACGTTAATCACCAGCACAAAACCTGGAAATGCTGGGACTTTAATTTGAATGGAAAAAGAAGACAACGCGCAGTGCTCACTCCTGACTCGAGGGAAGGGTGGCAACTCTGTGATGCAACATTGATGCTGCGGAGTACGTCATACCGCAGCATGGCTTCAAAATTGTTGCCTGCTGCGACGAACGTCTGACACTGCTGCGCAGCAGTGCCGACATCATATGCTTCTGCCAATGCCAGCCAGCGTGGCAGGTTGTGGACCGTGAGCGGCACACAGTCCAGGAAGCGGGCGCAGTTGTCTCGCATGTCAGCAATGTCGTACTTCCGAGCGAGCTCCAGACAGGCGTCGATGTTGTCCTCAGAGATTGTCATGTTGGCATTGTACATGCCTTCGACCAGCAGCTCCAAGGTGTCACCACCCTCACTCAGCGGGATGTCATCAGCGGCGGCCACATCCGCCATCATCTCCCTGCGTGCAATTTCGGCCACCTCATCATGTCAGTACATTGATCGAATCCTTGTTTCCTTTCGTCATCGCCAAGTGCAAGATTGCGAAGAACTTGTTCACGAGACCCACTCAGGCTCATCCAGATTTGGCTGCACCTGAGGACAGTCGACTGCATCACCAGTAGACTCTTGTGCAGGTCGAAGCTTCTGCCATCAGAGGCGCCGACGCGGCAGTCAGTAAGTTCTCGCATGGCTGAAAGTCGGGTCTGCGTCCTCTCGCTGAAGCTTTGCACGATTTCCTCGGTTCCACCGCCCATTCCGAGTTTTGCTGATGGTGCTGAGCAATACCCCGCCGAATTTGCCGCTGGTTGGCACTGTACAGAGCCGCGACCAAGTCAGGTGGTGCTGGAGACGTTTGGCCAGCCAGATTCGATACGGATTAGATTCGATACGGATAAGTCGCCGTGCTGAGCACACCGCACAAGCGCGGGAAAGCGTGGCCTTCCTCCTTCCTGATTGGGCAGGTACACTTGCGGGTGCATGGATGTCGGACAACAGCCCATCAGCCGTCACGCCCCTCATTGCTGCGTCTGCAGATCATGTACCATTACAGGTTGACCACGAGACTCAATGCAAACGCTTGCACTGCGCCGCCTACGCCCACCAATGCAATACTGCAAGCTTCTTGCGCCGGCATGAGAACTGAAAAGTCCCCACACCACAATGATGCCAAGAAGAACGACCCAGAAGGAGATACCGTCTACAGCTCTACCCAGCTAATGCATACACATTTACAAGAATTCATGGAACATACAATGGTCGCGCGACCAGTGGTGTACGCAGGGTGCCGGCGCATGCCGGAAAGGGGACGAGTTCTGATGCCGGTTTCTCATCCTTGCATCCCCAACCACTCTGCTGATGCCACGCTGCGGACGGAGCGCGGCCCATGTCTGTGAAGAAAAACGACTCTGGAGCAGTCGCCGACGCCGCCGTTGCGCCTGCGCGCAGCCGTCGCTGTGCCCTCGCCACTGCCATTGCGGCTTGTTTCTCAGGCGGATTAGGCGTCTGCCAGGGCATGAGCAAAGAGTCATCCCTGTCGAGCCTGGCGCCGCCGCTGCCGCCTCCAGCGCCGCGGCTGTCCGCAGGCGGGGTTTGCGGCCTCTGCCAGGAGCGCGAGCAGGGCCGCGTCCGCCTGCCCTTCGGCACTGCCGCCGCCGCCGCCATGGCGGCCGTCAAGCCTCGGCCAGGGGCGCGAGGAGAGCGCGGGCCTTGGCCCAGTAGACCTTGGCGCCGCAGGGGGCTCAGGCCTCCGCCAGCGCCGTGGCTGCTCTTAGGCGGCGGTCAGGTCTCGGCCAGCCCGTCCACCTCGGCACCGCCGCCGCTGCCGCCGCCGCTACCGCACAGCGGCGGTCAGGCCTCGGCGAGGGGCGCGAGCAGGGCGCGGCCGCGGTCGCCGGCCAGGTCCGCGAGCGCCTCCGCGTGCGACAGCACCGTTTCCACATCCAGCTTGCCCGCCAGCTGCGGCAATTGCAAAAGACGTGATGAGCATGATTTGAGCAGAACACGAAGATCCTGACTGTTCCTCCACGTGCGACAGCGCTGTCTCCATGTCCAGCTTGCCCGCCAGCTGCGGGTCGAACGCTAAGTGGTCAATGCCAATGTGACATTAGATTGATGGCAAGAGACTTGACTCGCGCCTCCGCATGCGACAGCACCGTCTCCATTCTCAGCTGGCCCATCAGTTGCATTCACTAAATTGCATCTCAGCTCAACACTCAGTCCAAGAAATAGAATCTCGAATTTCTACCTGGATGCAGTACTAGAGGCCGTCGTAGCCGTCAACGGGGTGTTTCACGCCAATACCACAATGAGACGAGATGAGACTGAACGAACAAATGCCGACAAAGGGTCACCTGGATGCAGTACTTGAGGAGGCCGTCGTAGCCGTCAGCCGCGGCCTCCATGAGCGGCCGCCGGTGCAGCTGCAGCACCGCGAACACGGCCCACACGTGGAAGTGGTCGTGCGGCGCCGCCCACAGCGCCTCCCAGAAGCGCAGCACCTGCGCAATCGTTGAATGCATGAGTGACGGGGACCACACTGTGAGCAGACATCATGCAACGTTGTTTAGAGATGTCGTTATGCTGCCCTGCCGCGGCAATCCAGAAAGCTGAGCACCCGCCCGCCACGACATCCTATCACTTTCCCTTGTGGCTCTGCAACATACATCGGAGGTGCATGCAAATATGATCGGATTATGATATACTGATACAATATATAATATTGATAATCAAAAATCTCCAATTGATAATTCTGAGTTGTCATTTGACAAGCGTTCTGGGGTCACGTGGGCAGCGGGGCCGACGCACCTCGTCAAAAGCGAGTTCTCGTTTGAAAATGATCAACATCCACCGATAGGTGAAGAAGTAGTTGGCGGCGTCGCGCGCCTCCAGGAAGCCCGCCAGCCCCGGGTCCAGCCCCGCCACCAGCGCTTTCACCGCCCCCAGCTGCCGGTGCATGCCCCTGCAAGGTATATAGACTGCGCTTCAGCTGTCAGATTCAAATGCAATAAACCAGATCTAGTTTTCGTGGGGTCCAGGCTGACAGTGCCCAGCTGCTGGTGCATGCCCCTGCGCGATTGGATTGTTGGGATGCATGTGGCTGATGTGATGTATGCCTGACTGGATGTGGTCACGGCTTGTTTCTTCTCCAGGAAGGCTGCGAGCCCGGGTCCAGACCCGCCACCACGACAACGACACTTCCATCAACAGGACCCAACGATCCAATCGAGATGAACTTGCCATGGGAAAGCCTCGCCGTCAGCGCCTGCACTGCCCCCCGCTGTCGGCGCACGCCCTCCAGTGGTCAGCGCTTCATACGATGGGTTCACAGCAGTGGCAATCATTCTCTGCTCTGTGCCGGCATCCAGTGCTTGAAGGCACAGGATGACTACAGCAAGCACACGATGATTGAAAAGCAGAGAGAAGAGACACCCCTTCCTACCAGCTGCTGAAGCTTCGTATCAAGAAGGCCTGCGAGGGCTGCGGCCGGATGTTCAGCGGCATTGGTCTTGAATTACTGCTTCCAAACGACCATCACTGATGGAAGCGCACGTGCAGTCGGTGTGGAAGTTGGCCTCGCAGCGGTCCATGAGCGCGGCAAAGGCCCAGAAGGCCTCCGCCTCGTCCTGCATCACGTACAGCAGCGGCGCCGCCAGGTCGCTCATGCCCTGCGGGCGCGAAATAACTACGGAGCTCATATCACTGGCTGTTGCTGCACTGATGGGCTGCGCTGCCAGATCGCCCATATCCTCCACGGTCTCGCCCCATAAATCGGCCTATGCACCGAACGCCTCTGTTGATTTGGGCACCCAGAGCTCGCAACGTACATCCTGACTACCACGGCATGCTCAGGAAGGGGGGCTCTGCGCGTTTCGTGCAGCCAGTGGACGAGCCGCGGCGAGGCAGTGAATGAGGCCCGTCACGCCGTTCAGACAGGTCAGTTGCTGTCATCCGCACTGAAGAGTTCTGGCACCACAAGAAAGCGCGCCCATGAACGGTTCCGGCAGCAAAACGGGCTTCATCTACACTGGATAACTCTGGTGCCGCAGAATATCGCGTGCCTGGCAGTAGCTCAGGTCGAAGTTGTAGATGGAGTAGGTGAGCAGGATGCGGCGCAGCATCGCAACGTTGGGGTTGCGCGAGTCTGCGTAGAAGGGCACTCCCCGGTCCATACGCCGCACGTCCTTCTCCACCCGCGACTTCCTCTGCAACCGCACATGACACCATCAAAAGGAGTCCTGAAAGGGTGTGACAGCGTAGAAGAGCACATCGCAGTCTGTGCGCCGTATGGCCTTCGCCACCCACGACCTGTGTAGCCACAGAAATGAGCAAATGCCAATCAGAAATGCCAATCAGAAGCCAATGGTGTGCGCTAGCATAAGTGTAAATCAGCCTGCAGGGCTTTCGGGCCTGTGTGTCGTCCTTGAAGCTACACTTGAAGCGTCAGTGTGCAAGCACGGCATGAAGCAAAGCAGGTGTCCAGGCGCCCCCACCTCGCGCCACTTGGCGAAGCGGGCGGCCTGGCGCTCGGAGATGCTCTGCCACTGCGCCAGCAGGCGCCTGTAGTCCATCGCCCGCTGCACCCGCGCCGCCGCGCGCTGTGTGCCGGCCATGCCCGCCGGGTACAGCCCCAGCAGGAACTTCCACGCCTCCCGCCGCACCTGTGAAGGCAAGACGGACACCCTTGGAGGACTGTGTGCGATGACGAGATCCTGTCGACCATGCCGGCTGCCGTGGAGACGCTGGAAGTTGTCACGGCAGGAGGTGGCAGTCGCCAGAGGGCCTGGGTCACCCAACAGGCCAGAGTGCGGCAGTTAGAGATGCGTCCGGGTTGTTGCAAGGGGGCATGAAAGTGTGGCAGTGCTAAGAGGCCGCATCCAGCGTCAGGAGCACACTGGTGTCAGCAGAATTCGCGCCTGCGTGTCGCAGCCGCTGTAAAACACCCGTGACCGGAAGCCCTTTTCGTCCACGAGCTGCCCTGCAAACACCAAAGACTGTGACCATCAGGAGGCGTCTCACAACTGTGGACACAGTTGATAAAGCAAGCCTTACCACTAGGGGTTTGAGCATATGTCGTGTTGGCAGTACAGCTCCAAGAGGGCACCACAATGCCTTCGGAGCAAGCGATTCGGACCGAGCGCCGCGATGCAAAGACGCAGACTGTTCCGCAGGTCATTCGAAGCCTTAAAACCCTGAATCCTCACCGTCGGGGCCCAGCAGCGCGCCCAGGGCCTCCAGCGACAGCGGCGGCGAGCGCAGCCCGCGGCGTCGTGCGAATCCGCCCTCCGCGTCCCGCACCTGGAGCATCTCGAACTTGCCGACGCCGGTGTCCGCCTCCTCAGCATTTGCGCGCCGCGCCGCTGCCGCGGCGCCTGGAGACGAAATGCACAGTTGAAATTGTAGATCTTGTTGAAGCGGATTTGGGGTCTGGGGCTGCGCAAGGCGGCCACGGTTCTGTGGATCTCAGGCAGCTGAAAAGACAGGATCGCCTGCGTCTTCCGGGCTCACACAGAAGCACCACCTGCCCAGTCAGCCACACACAGGCTTGCAGAAGCGCGGCTGATACGAGACAAGTCCCACCTGAATGACAGCCGCTCAATTGGCGCATGGCCGTCGCCAGCAACAGCGACGGTCCTGGCACCGTAGTGGCGTCCGCCGACGTCGGCGGCCCTGCGCAGAGAGAGCACGCACATCGGGCTCAGCAGATCAGCCCAAGCACAGCCCAAACCACATTCAGCCGCAGCTGTCTCACAAACGACCTGACAGGCTGAACTCTCCTCCAAGATTCACGGCCTGAGTCAATGTATACAATGCCTAACTGTCGCAAAGCTCACCCGGGGGCCTTTCCTCGGGGTAGGTGGTGAAGAAGGAGGAGGTGGTGTCGCGCGCCTGCGCCACCGCCAGCTGCGTCACGCGCTGCAGCTGGCCCCACGCCCCGAAGCGGCTGCAGGACATGCCGTCGATGCTGCCCGGAGGCGGCTCCACCTCCGCCGCTCCCGGCCCTGCTCCGCCAATGCACCGTGTTCTGTCAGGCATGTGCGCCTTTGCAAGAACACTTTCCCTTTGCAGGAACACTTTCCTGACCCGAGTGCTCACTCTTCAACAATCTCGAGAGCGTGTTTATGAGCACCATCAAATGACGCTGATATCCTGTTTCCTGGGGAGGACAGCTCACCGGGAATGGGCGAGTGCGGCGCGGTGGAGGCGGGGAGGTGGTCTTTCAGCTTCCAGATGATAAGTGTCGCGTGGGTCCTCATACTTGTCATGGGGCTCACCAGGCATGGGCGCGTGCATCGCTGCGCAGGCCAGCAGGTGGTTCTTGACCTTCCAGCTCAACTGCTGTCCGGGTAGAGTGATGTGTCTCGCAAAGCTCACCGGGCATGGGCGCGTGCGGCGCGGCGGAGGCGAGGAGGTGGTCCTTGAGCTCCAGGTCCATGCGCCAATTAGCAACTCGACGCAGTTTCCTAAGGAAATCTCGACAGCGCCGCAGCCCACAATATGAAAACACCTCACCGGGCATGGGCGCGTGCGGCGCGGCGGTGGCCAGCAGGTGATCCTTGAGCTCCAGGTCCATGAGGCTGCGCTGCAGCGGGTCGCTGGCGTCCGACACCAGGTACGTGTTGGCGTCGCTCGCCGACTTGACCAGCGCCACATGCTGCGCGCACAGTAGGGTTTTTATGTAAGACTCTCGGCGGCCGGCCTCATGGCCGCCAGGGGGTATTGTCAGGATGTTAGGAGGCACCAGAGTGACACCGAAGGTGCAAGGCTGCCAAGCTACTCCTCGATGTCACTCTCGAGCCACAGTGCTGCCAAGCGCGTGCAGGGTACCCCAGGCCGGAAACAGCAGCATCAAATTGAAAGGAACACCCAGGGGGGCTCCACCTGCTTGAGGGCGGAGAACATGGCGCGCACGCCGCCCTGGCCGAAGAACAGCGGCGGCAGCGTAAGCCCGTTGCCCAGCACCACTACCACGTGGTGCGTGCCGAAGGACGGCACCGCCTTGCGCAGCGCCTGCACGTCCGACAGCGGCAGCGGGTGCACCGCGTACGCCGTCCGGTCTGCACAAGTCAGAACGACCCGATGTTGGCAGAGAGCAAAAAGTTCGATTGGGGGAATTTGTAGAGAGCTTGCACATCTGACAGCCGCAGCAGGTGCAGTGCATACGCTGTCTGGTTTGCAGCTTCGGAAAGGTGGTGTCATCGCTGCGCACGCCCAAGGTTAGGTGTGGTGGCCGACGGCGCAGGCACTTGAAAGTCTACATCAGAACTATCTGTTGTCAAGCCAACATGCATACGGCTTAAGTGGCGATTTTCGCGGGGAGTACCGACTAAGCAGACCCCTGAGACGGTGTTTCGATCGCAAGTGCATACCTACGGCGCTCGCGGGGGAGCGGCTTGCGTCGGCGGGCGGCTGGAAGGTGCCGTCCTCCTGCAGGCAGCCCTGGCTGTAGGGCAGCCACGTCAGGAACACCATACGCTGCTGGCGCAGGATGGACAGCCGCCCCGCGATGGCCTCGCTGCGCGTGGGGCGGATGGAGACGCCGTCCTTGGCGAAGATGACCTGCGCAGGGTTTGCCACCAATGAGTTGCGAGTGCGCCGTCTGGCTATCTGGTCAATGTTTCGTGTTGCATGCTGACTACTCTGTGTGATTTCAGGATGCATGTTTCAGCAAGTTGCGCCGGACGCCGGAAGTCTACACTACCTGGGCCGCGAGACAGCACGCAACAGTACAAGATGAACTAACCAGACCTGACATAACATCGTGTTGTAATGTTATACAGCGACTCGCCTCCGTCTCGTTGCCCTCCGACACCTCGCTGTAGTCGCCGTCGTCTCCAGCCTCGGCGGCGGTGGCGGTGGCGGCGGTGGCGCTGCCGCCGCTCTGCTGCTGCCGTGGGGTGCACGCCTGTTCCACGACGGGCGTGTACCGCTGCGGCGGCGACGCGGCCGCTGCCGTGTGCAGTGGGTGCGACTTGACGTCCATGTCGTTGGCGCCATTGCAGTCGTCGTACTCTCCCAACCTAGTTATAAAGTAGGAAATTGTCAGCGGCAGGACAGCAGCTCGTGATTTCCAGGGGCCTGGCGAAATCGGCTCAAATGTCTCGAAGGCGAGCAAGTGTCCTGCACGGAGGTAACTCTGCCGACTCTTGAAGATTTGCCAACTCACGCTAGGCTGCAGGAGCGCTCCAGCACAACCGGCGCCTCCTCAACGCATATCTCCGTGTGCGAAGGCGCCATGATGTCTGGTAGACAGCAACACGGCCTGCAGAGTGGTTGATACATGCCATTTATGTCTTGTGGTCGAGTCAAAGTGCACTGATGTCATGCTGGTTGTCGCAACTGCTGAGTTGCGCAGGGTTGCCGCCAACAAGAGCAATTATCCTCACCCTGGCGCGTGAACCTACCTTTTCTGCTTGTGTTTGTACTCTCAGAGCAGGTCGGCGCAGTCTGGCACCGAGAGTGTTGCTGCGGAACAAAGACTATGCCCAACAAAGGACACGATTACTGAGGGAGCTTGTCCACATTTGCATTCGCGAATTAAGCTGCCGCGCTTGCTTGATGTTGCATTCAGGTTGTGGCCACAATCAACGTCATTGCGGGCACATATTTCCTCAGGCGTTGCCTCGGAGGATGTCAAGGGCAAATCGAAAGCTTCTGAATCACGGCCTGCTGTCAGCTCGTGTCCCGGCACGCGACCCCGAAATTATGTTCGAGCTGCTGTGCAGGCAGCTCAAAGCGTATTGCAGACTGACGCAAGGGCAAAATAAGCAGGGAGGAAGCTGCTCGGGTTCCGAAAGCAGTCGGTCTAGTCCAAAACCCTAAGCAAGACCTGTGGAGTGTGGAGTTTTCCTGAGCTAGGCCTTTCAGTCTGTGGCTTCTGGTAGTTAACAGCGATACAGCACTCCCGCACTCGCCCACTCCGCCGCCGAAGCCGGCAGCAGCGCCCGCAGCTCCTGCATGTAGGCCGCCAGGCGCGGCCGCTGCTGCCACAGCAGCTGACCGAGCTGGCAGTTGCAGCCTGGCAGCTGCGCACCCTGCGCGCGCCACTGGGCAAACGCCACGGCCAGCAGCGCCTCGTCTATGCCGTCAAAGACGATGGCGCCGTCGCCGCCGAAGGCGCATGAAGCGCAAGGCTGCATGGGATCAGCAGACCGCAGCGTAACCGGCCCAGACTCGGATGCAGGGTCCACCGCGGTGACACCCGCGGCTTGCAGACGCCGCATGCGAATGTCCGAGCCCGAGTCCTGGAACATCGAGTGCGGCCGCGCCCGCCCCTGGTAGCCTGCATCTACAGGAGAAGCGTCTCCATCTGGCGTCTCCATCTGGCGTTTCTAAGATTGTGCATCGCAGGTGTGCCCATTCGGTTCGTGTTGCTGCAATCATTGGCCTCCTCTTGCAGTGTGAACACAAACGATGGCACAGCAAGGGATGGCACGCCACCGGGTCATGGTGCGCTGCAAAAGCAAACACACCTGCGGTCTGCTGCAGTAGCTGCAGCACCTTGGCGTCCTCGCTGTGCTCCGGCAGCAGCGTGAACCACAGCGTCAGCGTCAGCCGCTCGCCGCGGGTGACCTCCGACACGCGGTGAGTGTTGCTCTCGTCCGCCAGGAACGCGACCTGCGTCCCAGGAAATTTACAGGGTTCAGTAAATAAGCAAATTTCGGCAAATTTCTCTGATGGCTGGACAGCAAACATGGAGCTACAGGCATTGTCACCAGGTTTTTTGATCTCACCATGCTGCCGCTCTGCGGCGACACGCTCTGGGGATGCCCATCTCTGAACTCCAGCACACCGCCGCCGAACTCCTCCCCCGGATCATTCAGGTAGGCAACCGCGGTGGCATGCCGCTGCTCCAAATACGGCCTGTGGCCATCACGGGTGTCTTGCTTGATGATGAGCGGGGTTTTCAGCACTGTACGCACATCTGTTTCAGGCAAGATCACAGGTGTGACATTGTGCTTAATTCAAGCAACGTCTCGATGGCACAATGTGTGTACACACTTGCAGGTCCCGACTACCCGACTTGCCTGTTGCTGTCGTAGTGCCAGTTGATGCTCGCGCCGGCCGTCCAGCTGACGAGCCCCGTGAACTCGATGCACAGCTCGTACGGGTGCCCCAGCGCCTTCTCAGCGGCGGCGGCGACCCTGTCCCGTGCAGCAACCTGCGATGCGCAGCGATTGGCTTCGAACATGTGTTCAAAAATAGAGGGTCCATCCACAGATTATGGCAGCGTCGAGGAGACGAACTGCTCGGGAGAGGAAATCTCTCGGTGCATGCCCAATGATGATGGAGCTCTGAATGGGACATCATGCATTTATGCTGCAGGCGTACCAGTGGCAGCAGGAGAGCGGGCTCTGAGTACGCGACATCGCTCAACTTTGACGTCCACAAGTGCGGCGAGTAGCCGGCAGCGCTCAGGCCTGCGCAGCATTCGCACGGCCCTTACGATATCGTAAACAGACCAGGCGAGAAGCAAGCATGCCGGCAGACATGCAAGTAATCGAATGCTGCCGAGAGCAATCAACCGCAGGCCGCCAGGGGATGTTTCAGGAATTGTTTCAGGATGCGTTGCCGCTGGCTTAGTGATATAGGCCACTCACCGCGATGGATGAAGATCAGCTCCGCGCACTCATCAGGCGACAGCACATCGGGCACGACGCTCCGAACGCCCCGCCGCTGCATGCATGAGGCGCCGGCGCGATAGCTTGCTTGCTTGCTTGCTGAGGACAGGCGCGTTGGCTGGGTGGCTGCTGGCTGTGTGGCTGCCTCTCTGACGTCTAGTCCTCCTTCTTCGCGACCTCCTCGGGTGTCTCGTTGAAAGCCGTCAGCACAAACACCACCAGCACCGCATTCACCGTCAGCACCGCAAGGATGGCGCCAAGCACAGAGCGAGCCCAGCTGGTGACGTCGCCCTTGATAAGGCGCTGCAAGATCAGGTCGAGTGCGCCGTTGTACACCGCGAAAAACACCGCGAGCGGAATGAGGAACAGGGCAATCGAGCACAGGATCAGGTTGGTTCCGGCGGATCGGGTCACTTGCGACATTGTGCAGCGTGCTAGCAGAGGGGTGCCATGCAACTGATGTTCTGGCAACTGATGGTCTGCAAATCTGTAGTTGTGTTGCAACCTGGTCCCGGAAACTCCGACATGTTGTTGACTTGCGATGCTGGGAACTTGTAGGAAATGCAGCTGCAGGCGCCAGTCTTGCATTTGCTTGCAGCTGCATTTCGCGCGCGCGCAATTTGGCATTTTGGAAGCCGCGGCCCGCTGCACGGCTATGCAGGCGCACAAAACTTCAGATTAATCCTTTGCAGCGCGCAAATGAGCATTGAAGCTTCAATCGATTCCCAAGCTGAGGAAATCATTAAGTAATAGGCAGCTTGCAGAGCAGTCTGCAAAGCTTGATGGCATGGAGAACCCGTGCCGGCAGATGATCGTCCACCCGAAGTTTCCGCTGTTGAAGCCGCGCGCCCCAAAGCGGGTGGACTGGAATGAACTTCCGCTCGAGCTGCTGCTGCACGCGGCGCAATTTCTCGATGCGCAGGATCTGTGCCGTCTAGCCGCCGTCAACCACGCCTGCAGGTGCCAGTTGAAGGGCAAGTTGACTGCAGGTCAGACAGCCCTGCGTCACCACGGCGCCGATTGATACAATTTGATACACTCCCTTCTCTATGCAGGAGCGTGGCTGGCGAGCAGCAGCTGTGGAAGCGGTGTGTCTGCGAAAAGTTCGGGCCGCCCGGCAGCAAGAACCTGGAGCCTTCCTGCTGGAAGGACCTGTACAGGTGCGCGCTCGTCATTCTGGCTTGCTGTGTAGCTTGATGCGCCTTCAGCATTTAAGTTGCAAGCTGATGACACGGTAGCCGATGATGGATCTACTCTATGTGCAGGTACCACCACGAGGTTCTCTATCAGATCTTGATGTACAGACGCCCTGAGCTTGTCAACCGCGGCGGCGGCGTGATTTACATTCAGCTGCCGGTTCCCGCGTGATCTGAGAATTTGGACATGGGCTGAGCAAGGCAGACAAGCCTGGCTAGTAAGCCGCTGACAGCCTCGCAACAACCGATTATTTGTATTGTAGGTCACGAATCGCCTTGCCCACTCATGGCAAACCTCGCTGTAGCATTCCTCTTGCTCTTTCGCATTTTATGCCGTCTTAAGCTTGGCTGCAAGACATCGGATTGGACCGTCAAAGCAGCATGCAATTGTAACAAGGAACGTTCAATCACACATGCCAATACAAATCCTACCTGGCGATGCTATGCCTGCAGTGGCACCGGGCCGGTGATCGTGCCTGATGGCAGTTGTAGACTGAGCTGTCAGGGCCGCAGCTCATACAGCTCCACATGCGTGTTTTCCTTACACAACCTTGCAGAGGGATGCGGCAGCCTCTTCACCTGCATTACCATGTATTCACCTTTAAGATCCTTCTGAAAAGTGATGATCTGATGACCGCTCGGAATCGATGCACTAGAATTGTTCGGCAAAGGAGCAAAGCCCCACTGTGGGAAAGTGCTGACGGGCACACGCCATGAACGCCATGAACATAGCGTCGTTGCGCCGCTCAACCGCCAGCAAGACTCGTGTCTGCTGGGTGCACAGTCCGCTGCAGGTGCTGAAGAAATGCTCCGGGTCTGGCGTTTCCCCGTCCTGCATCGGACAGGCTGTCATCAGCTGCTTGTTAGATGCTGTTCCAGATGCTGCATCCAGCATGATCGCGGGGTCCCACCCAGGCTCACCTGATCGTCGTAGCAGCTGTCTGCGGCAATTACAATGTCCAGACGCTTCGCTGCCAGGTTGTGAAGCGTCGGCAGGCAGTGCGCTGCGCCCCAGACCAGCTCACACGCCTCTGCATTTCCCGCATCTGGCCTGCAGCGCTCGCCAAAGTAGATCTGTGCCACTGGCCGCTGCAAGGAACTTCAGCTGCTCACGCGAAAGGCTCCAAACATGTGCGCCTCACCTGTACTTCAACAGATCGTTTGCTGCAATGTTGGTGTCCATGAGCGGCAGCACCGCCGCCAAATCTGTCAAAGTGACCTGTGCTCAAGTCAGATGGGGTGATTTGCCACTGCCCCAAAGAATGCTGAACAGCTCACACACGCGAATCATGAATGCCAACCGAAGGTCTGTCATCAGCGCGGTCGAAAGTCTTGCATTGTGGATGCTCGCATTGAAGTTTCCTTGCCTGAGCGCCGAGCTTAGCCAGGTACAGCCCGACCAGCCCCATGCCAGCGCCTACCTCCACGACTTTTGATCCAATAAACTGATGCCGCGCCTGCTGTGCTGCAGTATGGAGGTTTATCGGCTCAGCATCCTATTCTTGTACCGCAGCAGCGACGCTGCCCACAAATGTCCATGCATAATGCGTTTGCATCGCCATGGCGTGACGGATACTGCATCGGCGTGACAGATATTGCACGTCGATTCATATTCACACCTAAATATGCAGTGAGGACCAGCGCGCTGTCCCAAAGGCATGCGCCGACGCCGACTTTGGCTGCAGCCAGCATGCGTGGCTGCGGCTGCAGATGGATCGTGACGTTGCCCACCGTCACATCGATCCCATCCGCCGCATGAACCTCCCACCGGTCCAATCTGTCCAGCACCTTCTCGAGACGGTGCCCGTCCTCCCAGCTGCAGTACACAAGGCGAGCTGAGCACCATCATAATTGAATGCGGGCACTGCTGCATCCAAGTTTGAAGGTTTGCGGCAGCAACACGGCATGCGTTTCAGCTCTTGATCATCGTGAGCTCGCCTTCGGATTGTGACGACGAGGTCAGCCATCAATGGCTTCAATGGCACCCAATGTGAGCTTGTGTCGGCACTTCCGCAAGAAATGTGACACGGATATCTCCTCAAGATTCAGCTCAATCCCGATGCTGCATGAATCGACACCCTATTCGCGATGCTGATACGACACTCTTGGCAAGCGTCGAGTTTAGGAACTGTCAGGTCTACAGCATCTGACTTTGTGCACTCTGCTGGCTGACAGAGCAATGTGAAGGCAGATGTTTGTTGCTAATGATGGCGGTGCGCACTAGTCCCCACGACCTTTGCGATGCGCAGCTGCTGGCATGCGATTCACAATCTCATCTCGCAAAATCAAACTGTCACCAAAGCTCTGTCCTCCTTGTCTATCCTCCTTGTGTCTTGTAGCTTGTAGTGCGCCAAAGGTGCGCAGTCATGTCACACAACATTCATGTTTCTTATTCTCAGGTCGGCACTGTCTCTGCTGACCAGCGACGGCTCAACATCGCCATCGGTTGTGTGGTTGCCAGACATGGCATGCTGTGGCACCGTCGCATCGTGCTGCCCTAAAAGTGTGGCAATCCCCAATCCCTCCTATCCTACAACACCACTGTCCAAGCTGGCCAGTGACGGCCCTGGCCGTGGCCGTCAGTGGCAGGCCTGATGCTGAGACCTGTAACGTCACTGGTGATATGCAGGGTCATTTGGCCACCGTGACCGCACTCCCAGCTGCACTCCCCCATGCTCCGCATCCCCTCTCTGCACGGCCGCAATGTGTGCGACGGCACAGTACCATCAGTGCACCACCAGCACCGCCTGCCGGCTGTGGTGCGTGCAGAAGTTGGTCACAGAGCCCAGGAAGAACTCCGCGAGCCGCGTGCGGCTCTTGCGCGCCATGACGATGGCGATTGCGTCCAGCTGGTCCGCCGTCCGGCACAGCACCGAGCCGATGGAGTCTGCGGTGCCCTCCGACTGCACAGTGAAAACAGTAAGCTCGTCAGCGTTTGTAGCTGCAGCTCATCAGGGATGCGCCGCGACCAGACAGACACGCAGCCCACCAGGGATGCGCCGGGACCAGGCGGTGCTCGATGTCGGTCAGCGTGTGCTATATTTGTGGAGTGCGTGATGAATGGAATTTTGCCATGGACTCGCAAGTGTGCGCTGCGACAGACGGAGCACTGCCTGAGCTCTTGGTGTCATGATCTGGAGCATCCGTGCAGACGGCCATGCCCGGGGCATCATGTACATGATGACCATGCACAAAGAAGCCCTCACTGTGATGATGTGCACCACAGGGTGCGGCTCTAGCTCCTGTAGCTGCCGCCCGAAGCGCTCCTGCAAGAACGCCTTCGCGGTGTCCACCACCTGCTCTTGCGGCACCGGCGCCGGCTGCGGCAGGAAGTCCACTGGCGGCGCGCCGTGGTGTGCCTCCGGCGGCGGCGGGCGCTCAATGACGTGCACCAGGTTCAACTCATCTCCGCTGCATTCCACAGATGTACAAATATGTTGTGCAACTTCTATTTCTTCTCGAAGTTTAGGTCATTCCCGCAAGACCCAATGAATATAACGTCTGCGATCTCTGCAATAGCTGCAGCAGAGCCCTGGCATGGAGCCACAGCTGGCAGAACATCTGGCAAATGCCGCACAGCGGGCGAATTGCCACGGCGCTGACCTTTTGTACAGGTGCTTCAGGGTCCACGCCAGCGCGCGCTCGCTCTCCTCTGAATCAGAGACGGCGATGACCACCTTCCGGCCGCTCATGGTCACGGCGACAGACGAGCACAGCACGGAAGGAGCCTACATGATCTGGACCGTGCGCATGGTGACCGTGAGTCATGCGCAACAGGAATTTCGGCGTACGCTATGGAGCGAGGCGGTTAGGAACGCTACAGGCATTTGAGGGTGGCGCGATGATGCGATGGAAGTGTACTGAAGAAGTCACGCGCAGCTGGTCGCTGCGCAAGTCACGTGCACACCAGCTCCAAAGCCCTGCAGCATGCATTTCACACCCAAACTTGACCGCTGCAGCATGGCCTGACTTGCTCCGTGAATCGCCTGCCTTGCAAACAACGATCCGCAAGCGACGCAGGCGCTGCACGCTGCCAGAGGCCTGTTGCTTTTGAAATCTGCATTGTGTCCGAAACGAAAGGCTCGGCGCTTGAGCGACGTGTCACAAGCATGCCGGTGACTGCTTACACAGTTTCTATGTGACGGTCGGCTCACTGAGTCCGCAGCCATGGTACGCCCACCAAACGCCCATACAACAGCCCACGGCACAGCGGCAGAATTTTGATTTGCTGGCCTCGCATGCCGATTTGAATGAGGCCTGTGTCTGTTGCAGGACATACGAAAGTTCTTCAAGAAGTCTGGCGGCGGCGACGGTGCGTGACGGCTTCGTGCGGATGCTCGAGAGTCTTGCGGGCGGTGTCTGTTGCGGTGCAACGACGGACGCTAGAGTGCTGGTTGTGAAAGCCGTACATACGCGATAGGCAGAAACGCATCCTGCAACTCAGCGAACCAGACGTGCTTTGCATTTTCGACCGATCGCATCGCATGCCCGCAGGCAAGAAGCGCGCTTCCGAAGGCGCTGCTAGCGAGGCGCCGGCTCAGAAGAAGAGCAAGTCGGCTGATGGCTCTGCCGCCGCAGCCAGCGCCCAGCGCAAGCCAGCCGCGGCGGCGAGCAAAATCCCGAGCAAGGGCGCCAAGGTGCTGTGCCCGCACCCATAGCTTGTACCCAGCACGCGGCTGACTGCATTCGTGCCCCATGGTGAGGGAGGCTTGTGCGCTGGACGATGCCATTTCATGACCGACAGCTCCCCTGCCCTGAGAATAGAAGCTGCACTGCACCAGGGCAGCCAGCTTTGCGTCCCTGTAGCAAAAAGCGTGCACAGGCATGATGAATCTTTTGTGCGCAGGCGTCGCCGGCGGCCAGCAAGCCCAAGGCGGGCGCGGCGGCTGGCCGCAGCAAGAAGCGATCCGTGGTGCTGAGCGACAGCGAGGATGAGGGCTCCGACGTAAGTCTGACTTGACTTCCACTAGACGGAAATGGCTGTGGCATGGCGTGCAGCCTTCATTGCAGCAACTTGCATCACGTGACATATGAATACCAGGCACATGTCATTGGCAGGCTGCAGCGCCACCCAGGGAGGGTGCTGACTGGACACTAAAGGTGGGCAGCTGACCCCATTCACTCATGTCCTTCCCGCAGTGGCAGGCGAACAGCGGGGACGGCAGCGACGGCGGCGGCAGCGACTTCGAGATCGACCTGGTGACCAGCGATGAGGAGGACGGGGTGCCTTCGGCGGCGGCGCGCGCACAGCCTGCAAAGCTGTCTGCGCCGTCGGCAAAGGCGCCAGCCAAGAAGGCGGCGCGCGGAAAGAAGGCCGACCGGCCGCAGGTCGTCTTCACGCCGCACTCGCCAAAGTGAGCGTGGTGCCTTCACCTCGATGTGGAGCTCCATTGCATGGCCAGGAAGCTAAGACGGTGGAAGGGGGCAGGACAACCTGCATCACATCTTGCCTCAAATGCAAGAGGCTCTGCTCCTCGAAGACCTTCGATGTATCTCAACATAGTCCGCAGCCCGGAGCAGCAGCGGTGAAAATGAATAGGCTCATGACCTGACGGCTGCCGTTGCGCATCCCCAGGCCCGCAGGCGCCGGCGCCGCAGCCTCAGCCTCGACGCCGCCGTCAGCGGGCAAGCGCGCGCTGCCAAAGAGCTTTGGATCGTCGGCGGCGGCTGCTGCAGAGCCCGAGGCGGAGGCGTCGCCGCCGAAGCAGAAGCCCGCTGCCAAAAAGTCCGTGTCGGCATCGAAGCCCGCGGCCAAGCGCACGCCAAAGGTTGGCACCACGCCTGCCCGGCAGCAGCCACTGGGTTGCTCAGTGGGTCGCCGTGAAGGGACCCCCTGCTGTTGGGCTCTCCGTCCAGCATGTTAGCGTGCGCATCGCGAATTCTGCACCCTGCAGCACTCTGGGACCCACACGTAGGTTCTGAAGCCCAGTCTGTCCTGTGCTGACACCTATTCTAGCGTGCAACTCATCTTGATTTTCTGTTGCACGCGCAGGCAAAGAAGGCGGACCCGCTCGAGCAGCTGTCGGATGACGCGCGCGCGGCGATGGCGGCAGTGGAAAAGGCGGCAGCGGCGCTGCCACAGGAGGCGGAACTCAACTTCAGCGTCATGGAGGGCGACGCGGGCGGCTTTGGGCAGCGGCCGCCGGACGACCCGCCCAATGCCGGCAAGGTGAGGATATCGTTTCAAAAGTTGTTGTAGACTTATGTAGACTTTGATGTATTAGCGGCATGGAGGGCGACGCGGGCGTTTTCGGGCAGCGACTGCCGGACGACCCAATGCCGGCGAGGTGAGGTCTTAGAAAAAGCGAGCTGGCGAGCCGCATTTGTGCGCTCCTAGCCCTTGTAGCGAAGCTACTCCCCTTGACACTGTGACGACAGCCTGTCAGTGGTCGAGCTTGGCCATCCAGGTGGCATGAGTGTTCCTAAGCGAGAGCACCCTATCTCATATCTAAGAAAATTCGGCATGTGAACTGCAGGAGCTGCCGCGGGGCCACCCGGACTGCCTGACGGGCAGGACGTTTGTGGTGTCGGGCGTGCTGGACTCGCTGCAGCGGGACCAGGCGGACGACCTGATCAAGCGCCACGGCGGCCGCGTGACGGGTTCTGTCAGCGGCAAGACCAGCTTCCTGGTGGTGGGCACCAACTGCGGCCGCTCCAAGCTCAACTCGGTGCGCGCAATTTCCGAAAAGTGCTGCAACAAGCCGTGTCATGGCAGTCTGTCAGGCAGATACATCATAGAAAAGTCAGCGGCGAGACCAGCTTCCTGGTGGTGGACACCAGTCGCGGCCGCTCTAAGCTCAACTCGGTGAGTGCAACTTTTTTCCTTCCAAAATGCCATTACCAGTCGTCAAATGACAAATTTGCTACGGAAATTTGCTACGATTTCCCTGATGCATCAGCGGCAAGATCAGCTTCCTGGCGGTGAGCACCAGCTGCGGGTGAGCACCAGCTGCGGCCGCTCCAAGCGCTCTGTGGTGCGTGACATGTGTCCACGGAGCACGAGACTTCGATCTGCTGCTGTTCTCCTTGAGCGACTGTGTCTAATGCTTGCGCCAAGACCGGTTCCTGGTGGTGGCACCAAGGTGCGGCCGTCTCAAGCTCAAAGCGGTGGGTGCGTGCATCTGTCTCACGTGTCCAAGTTCAGTCCCGTTCCAAGATCCAAGTGACTGGTGAGGGTCAATGACCATGGGTGCAGATGCGACACCACATGCCGAGCGCGGTGGTGCCATTCGTCCGTTGTGTGTTCGTACCCTGATCAGGCACTTGCAGCACTGCACAATGTCCCGCTTCATGTCGCATGGCGCACTCCAGGCGCAGCTCATTATTCACATGTGAGCTGCACCTTACAGCTGATGTGATACACGTCGCCTTGGAGAACTCATGAAGCCAGACGGTCATGGTTGGATCAGCTCGTTGATCGCCTTCGCCTTTCGCGCCCTCCAGTCGAAGGAGCGCTTGTCACGAATGTTTCACCAATTAAGCTCACACGATTAATGAATGCTTTCAGGCGAAGGAGAAGGGGACGAAAGTCATCGACGAGGAGGGCCTGCTGGCGCTCATCGAGGCGACGTCGCACCTCGCCCGCGAGCCGATGGAGGAGTCGCAGCCGGCGGCGTCCGCGCCCGCGGCCGCCGCGCCGTCGGCGGCCGCCTCCTCGGCGGAGCCGCAGCCGGCCCGACCCTCGGGCGCGGTCCCCTCGCAGCCCGCGGCTCCCCTGCGCGGCGGGCCGAACGGTCAGTGCGCTGCCCTGCAGTCGTCCGAGGGACCGCCGAATGCATTTAGCCATGCATGAATTGTCTGATTTTAGCAACCGAACATCTTCGACTGCACAGCCGTCCAACTGCGCCAACGCTGTGCCGAGAGCGCCGTGCCTTACAATACGCACCATCCCAAACCCTGCTGCACGCATGCGTCAGCCCACGCGCGGCGCACATGCCGCGCAGCTCTTCCAGACCCTGAACAACCTGAACATGAACCCACAACCGTGGTGCACGCAGGCGTCAGCCCATCGGTCGCGCACGAGCCGCGCAGCCCCTCCAGCGGCGACCTGTGGGTGGTGAAGCACAAGCCGCAGCACTCGAAGGAGCTGGTCGGCAACGCCACCCTGATCGCCACGCTGCGCCAGTGGCTCGTAAACTGGTGCGCCTTCTGCGCACTTTGCCAGCGCGCTGTTTGGCCCTGCAGTCTTGCGGCACGTCTTGCGGCACGTGCAGAAAACTTCGTGCACCATGCACACTGAAACAATAGTGCGCAGCAGCTCTGTGCAAAAACAGTATGATTGCTTGACAATGCGCCTGCTGAGCAGCCGCAAGCTAGGCCAGCGCTTTTGTCGTGCACAGGAGTCACAGGGGACGCAGCTTCTCCCTGCCCGCAGGGACTCGGTGAACCTGAAGGGGGAGACGCCGGAAGCAGCCAAGTCCAAGGGCAAGAATAAGGACATGTCCAAGAAGGCGGTGCTGCTCAGCGGGCCGCCCGGCATCGGCAAGTCCAGCTCCGCGATGATCATCACCAGGCGCGGCGTCAATTGCCAGAAATTATTGGTTCTTCGGGCGCTCGTCTCGCCAGTCTTCTATCTCACAATGACTTCACCGTTGCATTAAGCCTAACATCGCAAGTTTCCCACCCATCGTGCATCTCACTGCACAGGACAACTTCCAGGTCTTGTCTTTCACGAAATTCAGTCATGCCAGGTTCATCCAGAGGGTACAACCAAATGCTCAACGCTCATGAAGGCTCATGTCACTTCATCTGAACGAAACGTTGACGCTGGGGCGGGCTTGCTGCGGATGGAGGTGAGGAGGTGAATGCAAGCGACACACGCAACAAGTCATCAGCTCCTCAACGAATAGATTTGATGAGAGCTGAGGCCCATGGATAAGGCAAGACTAATGATACGTGCAGAGAACTGGGGCTGCTGCCGGTGGAGGTGAACGCGAGCGACACGCGCAACAAGTCGGATACCAAGGTGAAGGGCGGCATTGGCGGCAAGCTGTCCAACGCCATCCGGGAGCTGGCCACCAACTGCGCCATCGGCGCTGGCGCCGACGGGAAGCCCAAGCGGGTGCGCTGCCGCAGTATGAGCTCTGGCGCACAAAACGTAATGCGCAAGGGCCTGAATGTCGATTAACATCCGGTGTTTTCATCAGCCCTGCTGACCATGCGCCAGCCTGCTTGCGGCGGCAGTGTCGCTGCTCGCTGACAGGCCACTGTCCAACCAGGCTGCAGCACATAGCAGCCGATTGCACCGCATAGCATGCCCGCTGCGGGCGGACGCTTTGCCGCGACGTCTGCAAAAGATGTCAAAATGGCATGCTGATGCTGACTGTGCCTCATTCTCCTGCAGTCCGCAGACAGTACTGACGTGCACAAACTGTGGGGACATGTTGGGAGAACATCGCAGCAGTAGCGTCAGACCATTCTCTTCCCTTCAATACGCTCTCCTGACACATTCTATGTAAGACTGACTATCTCTGACGTATGAACCTTGTCCGCAGACGGTGCTGATCATGGACGAGGTGGACGGCATGTCGGCGGGCGACCGCGGCGGGGTGGCGGACCTCATCGTCACCATCGCCAGGTCCAAGATCCCCATCATCGCCATCTGCAACGACAAGTACAACCAGAAGCTCAAGTCGCTGCGCAACCACTGCCTGGAGCTGGAGTACCGGTGCGCTCTCACTCCTCTGTGCCTAAGGAACTGTAAACCACACTGATACTGATTGTTACAAGCGTTCTTTGCTGGAGTCCCGATGGTGCGCTCTGGACCTTCGGTCTGGGAACTGTCATGCCAGATTTGCGGACCAGATTGCCGGTGAGTCAGGCTTGATGCGTTAAGCCTGAGATACCAAGGGAACAGATCGCTCCTGCTGCTGCTGCACAGGCGGCCGACGGCGCAGCAGATCAGCTACCGCATGATGGCGGTCGCGCGCAAGGAGGGCCTCGGCATCAACGAGGCCTCCATGAAGGTGTGTACGGGGTTGTGCGCACAGGACCGAGCAACAAGCTTGGAAGTTAGGCTTGCTGGGATATGCCGTGAAGCAGGTGCTCTCCTCGAGTCTCTGAAACATAGCATGTCGCGAGTAATGACAACGAAAATCGACAATTCTGCACAGGCGCTGGTGGAGGGCGCGCATGGGGACCTGCGGCTGCTGTTGGGGCAGCTGCAGATGATCCGGCTGTCTGCGGCGTCCATGCAGTACGACGACATCAAGCGCCAGGCCCGCAACGCCAAGGTGCGCGCAGTGATAAACCCTGTCAAAGAGTCTCGTCACAGGTGTGAAGTGACGAGTGCCAGTTAATTGCCAAGCCGGCGCAGCTGCTGATAGGTCACAAAGCTGGACCTGCCTGGCGCATCCAGTCACAAGCACGTGGACATAGACACAGCTCACTCCTGAGACTGGCGCGTACAGTTTGTGGACATAAACACAGCTCACTCCCGAGAGACGCGTGGCGTCAACGCTCACAATCGATGGTTATCGAGCGTGTCTCATGCTCAAACCGTACCAGGACGCAAATTAAAGCCCCTTCGAGGATGCGCCGCAGCGGGGGGCGCCTGTCCCGCAGCGCTGGGCAGCAGCCTGCAAGACGCGTCGCGGCTTGGCATGCTGAGCAGAAGGCGAACCGCACATTGCGCAATGCACAGCACAGGGTGTCGCTGAGGAACAAGGCCGACCTGTGTCAGGACATGGTCCAACGGAAATGTTGCTCACACCATTGTGTTGACTGGCAGGATGCGGACATGAGCCCCTTCGAGGCGGCGCGCAAGCTGCTGGACGCTGACAGCGCGCGGCTGAGCCTGGGCGACAAGGCGGAGCTGGTGTTCCAGGACATGGACCTGGTGCCGCTGCTCATACAGGAGAACTACGTCAACCACCGCCCGGCCGCCTGCGGCAACGAGGCGCAGCAGATGCAGGTGTGTCAGGATTTCTGTAGCATCCTTGCAGAATGTGTGGATGCCAGGCCCCGTGGCTCCGCCTGCAATGAAGCAGAGTGAAATCAGAACGATTTGCCGTGACGGAGCAGCAGGGGCATGTTCCGGCGAGCGGTTGCATGGTAGTGCCGGTGAGCAGTGCATGGCAGTGTATTTTTTCCAGCTGTCTGTAGCGTGCGCCAGGCTCGTTCGTCGATTGGTCGTTCCTTTTGTGCTGCAGCTGGTGGCCAAGGCGGCAGACGCGCTGTCAATAGGCGACGGCGTGACGCGGCGGGTGCGAAAAGCTTTTGCCTGCCTCCATTCTGACACCAGATCTCTCCTCTGCCTGTCGTTAAGCGTTGCGTGCCATGCGCTGACGCGCTTGCCCAGGAGCACATCTGACTGTCTGGAAAAGCAGTAATAGCTCCAGGCGACTACTTCAGGTTGCACGCTGCCATGAGAGCTTTTTGTGCTGAGGAAAGCTTCTCCTCTATTTCGCTCACAACTGTCTATCCATCTCGATGCGCAGGTACGGCAGTACCAGAACTGGAGCCTGATGCCGTTTGCCGCCGTCATCGGCAGCGTGTACCCGGCCACCTACGTGCGCGGCTCCCGCTTCGGCTTCGGCCTGTACCCAGGTGCTGTGGGGCAACAAATATGCGCCACTGCTGCAGGGTGTGCCAGCTGCAGGCAGCCTGCGCGACATGCTGCATTTCGGTGGACGCCCAGACCAGTCTTGTCAGCACAAACCGGTTCAAGCGCGGCTGTGTGTGTGGCATGCAACAGGCGAGACCAACTTCCCGCGCTTCAGCACCTGGTTTGGCGCCAACAGCAGCTCTGGGAAGCAGCGCCGCCTGCTGGGCGAGCTGCACACCCGCCTCGCCGCCTCTGGCAACTTCCACGCGGACCGGCAAGTTTTCTTGGCAACCTCTTCTGCAAAACCGAATATCTCGCATCGATTATTGTACAGCCGGCCTCGCCGCCTCCGGCAACTTCCGCGCCGACCGGTGCGGCCACACTTCTCAAGCCTCTTCCTGTGCGCCACGAAACTCGGTGAACTCTTTGATGCGTCGTCACGCTTCAGGCCACTTCTCCGGCAACTTTCCACTCCGGCAGGCATGCTACATTTTACCGACATCGTGATGGTCTTCACCCATGCCCCATGGCCACAACCGTGCTTCCTACAGTGCGCCCCTGACTCTGCGCTTGCACGTTCTTTGTCAGCTTTCTTATGCGTCAGGCCGCCGCACTCGACCTGGCATCTCGAGTGTCACAGGCACATGGCGCTGTGGCCGCAACGCGCGCACTGACAGAAGGCCACCTGATCTGATGCGTCCAAAGTGTCAGATCAAACCCGAAATCTCCACATCGGCGCGCAGGTCTACGCTGCGGCTGCAGTACGCGAGCGCGCTGCGGCGGACGCTAATCAAGCCGCTGCTGACGGAGCAGGATGCCGGCATCCCCGCCGTCATTGAGGTGCGCGTGCTCAGAATTTTGAAACGAGCTACAGACTCGAATGTAACATCACAAGTTGGTCAGCAGCTTGCGGCATCCATTACCTTGACGTCCATCTCATGTGACAGTGATTAAAAATGTCGCATAACATTGGTCTTCTTATGTACGTTTGTACAATTGTGTCCCGTTTGTCGTAGACGATGCACGAGTACCATCGCATGGCGCGGAAGGACCTGGAATACGTGGGACGTGACCAAACATAATACTTCGCGAATCGGCTGGCCATTGGTCAATCAAAACACGGTTCCTGTCTGATTCACTTCAATGTGTCTCCGCAGACGATGCACGAGTACTGCATGGCGCGGGATGACCTGGATTATGTGCTGGACGTGACCAAGTTCAAGACCAAGGGCACCTGGAACGAGGACCCGCTGAAGGGGGTGCCCACCGCCCTCAAGTCCGCCTTCACCCGGTGCGCGGCCCTGCCACCCTGCCACCCTGCCCCGTCCCTGCCGCAACGGTAGCTGGCGCTGCAGGGGCCGCCGCAGCGACCAGCAGCGGCAGCAGCGGCGGTGGCAGTACCGTGTTTGCATGGCTCCGCATCGCGTGACCGTGTGGCTGCAGCATCTCGTCCGCAGAAAGGTGCTTGTGGCTTTGTGCGTTGCTGGGCGGTTTCGTGCGCGGGCAGCTCTCGCCTCAGCTTCAGGGAGCAGCAACAGGCCCCCGTTGAGAAAACTGGCCAGGTGTACCTTTGCTTCTCGACTGCCACTCCTGGATGAACAGACACATGGCATGTGACATACTTTTGGACATGTCGCAGGGCCCTCCGCGAGGACAAGGCGCCGCACACCGACATCATGATGCAAATCGTTTGCATTGCATTTCAATCCAATTCAATTTCAAGAGCACAACTGTAATTGGGTCTTCTTGCCGCATGCGCAGGGCCTTCAACAAGGACAAGGTGGCGCCGCGCACCAACATCATGGTGGAGGATTTCAAGGTGGGGCGCGGCGGCGGCAAGAGGGCGGCCGGTGGCGGCGGCCGCAGGAAGGCGGCCGGCGGCGGCGGCGGCGACGCGGACGGCGTGCTGCGGGAGAGTGAGGAGGAGGCCGCAGAGGCCAATGCTGCCGCCAAGGTGAGTTTCTCATCATCCCCTACAATGTTGAATCGCAATGAACTTTCGCGAGGTGGTGCGGGATAATGCTTTTAGTGAAAAGACAAGTTCACCTGTCCGCCTCTGCAAAGGTGCACGAGAAGCCTGTATGCTGTGGCACAGAGATTCATCAGCGTGCCTCACGCCAGCTGCCTCACGCCAGCTGGGACCTGTCTGCTGTGACTGCACAACCGTGCGTGTGGCGCGTTGTGCAAGCATCGCCGGGCCCTTTGCCAGCTGGAACATCTGGTCCAAGCTGGAGGAGGATGCCAAGGCGAACACGATACAACAGATTTGCCACTTGACCAACTTCGGAAGATGGTGTCGATCTGCACCCTGTCTGACGCAGGTGGAGGAGGATGGCGAGGAAGACGAGGAGGACGACGATGCAGTGGCTCTGCTCCTCGACAGAAGTACTACACAACTGCGAGCACTGACAGAAACGCCTGTTGCATGCAGGTGGAGGAGGATGGCGAGGAGGACGAGGAGGAAGACGATGCGGCGGTGCAAGCGCGGCTCGCCGGCGGGGGGCTCAACTTTGCGGCCGCCGGGGGCCGCGGCGCCAAGGGCCGCAAGGCCGGCGGCGGTCGCGGCGGCGGCAGGGGCGCCGGCCGCGGCGGCCGCGGCAAGAAGTGAGCGGCAAGAAGTGAGCTGGCGGCGCTGAGCAGCGAATCAGTCCGAGGCGTCGCCGGCTGGCAGACATTGTTGCCGGCTGCAATGTGGCTGCGGGCTCCGCTGCATGCTGCGCGAATTTTTGGAGCGGTCTTGTGGATCCGGCTCCACGCCCATAGCTGGCGAGCGAGTGGCATATGACTGAAAGCGGTTGCAGCTGTCGCGGTCGTTCATGTACGCGCTTGTGGTTGCATCATGCGGAACGAGTGGCGTCTCTTGCAAATTGCAAGCCGTCGGAGTCAGTTACACTGCAGCGAATCCACACGCACAGCCCGTGAGGCACCAAATCAATCATGTCATAATCGTTGCTACGCTGTGACAATTCAATTGCTAAGGTCAGCCGAATATGAACAGCAGCCTGTGCATTCAAACATGCTGGCGCTCTATTCAAGGCGAACTACCGCACATAGATGTATGTGCTGCGCTGAGGAGGGCTTTGCAGATACACAATTCGGTGCCGCGTCGGCACGGCGCCTCACATCTGTCGTCTGCACACTTTGTTGCGGGTAATGCCAAGGCATGATTTCAGTGCATCAGCAGCACGTCAAAGTTGGCGCGACTGCTGGCCCAATCTCGCCGCACCTCCGCCGAGACCACCAGCGCCCTGCTGCCGCCGCTGACCCACTCCTGCGTCACGACACACCCATGTCACGGTCCCAGTGGGCGGCTGACAAAACCAGGACCTTGCGGTTGCAGGTTCCCGCCATAGGTCACGCCCAGCTGCATGACAAGGCTTGCGACATGAAGTACAGCAAGCCATGCGTCCTCAACAGCAGCCAGCCATCCAAAACCTTAGTCAGGCGCCAGGCAGTGCGCAACACCAAACTTTCGTGCGAGGTTTCTAGAGGCAGGTGTTCCGAATTGAAGGCATTCAATCTGGTGTGGAACCGACCTCCTCGCAGCCGTTCCGCCATTCCGCCTCCAGCGCCGGCCCCGGGCCGCCGCCGCTGAGGCCGCAGGATGCGCCCAGCGACAGTCCGTCGCCGCTGCCGTCGGGCCCGGGGTTCAGCCGCGCCGACAGTGAGGGCGCCAGCTCGGCGGCGCCGCTGCGGAGGCTGACGCACAGCGACTTGGCGCCTGCAGGGTTTAGGGTTTAGACTCTTGGTCACTGCAAAACATCTACAAAGCACCCATCGAGAGGGGTGCACCAGCTCGGAAGCGCCGCTGCAGCTGAGACGCATAGCGACTCGGCGCCTGCGGATGTACAGTACAGGTTACTTCAAGCCTCTGCACGGCATTAGAGTGAGAGGACCCCAGGCCGGCGCCGCCACGCAGCTTCCGACGCACATCGCCCTGGCGCCTGCGGGTTCCAGGGGTTGTGATTCAGGTGCAGGACTGGCAAAGCACATGCTGGTCGAAGCGCCTGTCAGAACCGGCCTCTGGGCCGCTGTGAGATCGGCTTCAGGCGCAAGTTCTGCTGGCAGCACACAGATGCGCGCACGCACTCACGCACGCACGGCTGCCAGATTCCTGTATCGCCGCGAAGGTGCCTGCGATTTGCAGTTACGCATGGGCGCAGGCACAGGAACAGCGGCCTCGCCTGCGGCCGCACGTGATTTCAGCTTCAGGCCTTTGCAAGGTGTGCGCAAGCGGGCCACATGGTTTTAGGGTTTCACAAGTTTTCATGAGGTTTTAGGAATCGCGGCCAAACCTGCGGCTGTGGGTGATGTCAGCTTCAGGCCCCAGGATTGCGGGCGCAGCAGGCCCCGCACTCCCTCTTCCTCCCTCGACTCCAGACTGGCTTCAAGCTTGGCACCGTTGTCTGCCACGCAATGGGAGCCTGCGCGGTGACAGCACAGGGGTTGGACATGGCCCTTCTGCCGCCTCCAGATGGCACGACCTTGAATGCACATATAGATACGAGATTCCTCCCCAGAGAACGATCCATCTCAGCCACATGCGTAGCCAGGTCTGCACCAAGCTTGACAGGTCGATAGGGCAGCGCACTTTCGAGCGAGAGGTTCTTGCCAACGCCGTCCAGAGATGACACCGCTGCAAGCATCGCCTTCTGCAGGCCCCGCCTCGCGCCGCCGCCGCCGCCGCCGTCGGCTGTAACCACCGCCACAGGTGGCGGCAGCGGCAGCGGCGGCGCCTGCGGCGTCAGCACCGCCTCGAACCCCGCGTCCGTGTTCGTGAGGTCTGTCCCTGCCACCGCCGTCAGCGTCAGCGCGTCACCGCAGCACCTGTGGATCAAGGTCCGTGACAGTCAGCAGCTCGGAACAGCTCTTGATTGCATGTTTATTGGTAGCAAAACTCCGTCGGCGCATGCCCTGGCTGCTTCACATCCAATCGTGTGGCATGCCCCTTGACGATTCAGCTGGCAATATGCAAATTCCCCACATCGTCTGACAGGCATGCCCTGCTTCAGTTCGGCAAGGATGCTGCGCAGCCATGCCAGGACGCTTTTACCTGATGCTGGTGCTGCTGCTGAGCTGGCAGGCGCCGTTGGCGGTGTCGTATGCCGCCGCCGCGCAGTGCTCCACCGTCCGCGACAGCAGCAGGTTGTGCTGCCTGCGCCGCGAACAAACTTGCACCTGTCTCGCGTACTCAAGCCGTGTTTCTGTGTTGGCTTGATTACGCCCATAAGCGCAGGTTGAGGCAATGACGACATGCCATGTGACACGCGGCGCTCTGCGGGAACATGCGAGCTTGACATCCTCCTGAAATGGTGGTTGCAGCTCTCGTGTGCAGGCTGCCAAAGCGGCAGACACCACAAGTCGCATGAAGCCGGGCCACCCCTGCACCGCAGGGTTTACGAAAACCCTATCAAAACCTGCACCGCACCTGTTGCACCACTGCAGCTTGATGCTGGGTGCCTCAAGGGAGCCGCCTTGCACTGTGGCTTCGCCTGCGCCATTGCCAAAACCGAGCAGTCAGATACACGGCGAATCAGCCCAGCAGCAACTGCTGCTGCCGGGGTGCGGGCTGAAGCATTGGCACGACAACTTGACCTGCAGCACGCACACGTGGGTCCTTTGACCTCTGTGTTTCGGATTGCACTGTGATGAGTTTCGATATGAGTCAGCTTACCAATGGCGTGACGCTGCGAGTCCAGCGCCGTTGCCGCAGTGACGCTCGCGAACTGGCCGACGCGGCTGCTGGTTTCCAGGTCAGCTGTGACGCCATCGCCCAGCTGGGACAGCCACAACGCCGCTAAGCCGACCTCATGCTCCTGTACAGGGTGTTTGACGGCTTTGGAGCAGCGTCTTGGAGTAGCAGGCGTCGCCATGGGCGGCTCTGAATGTGATGCCGCCACATTGCGCTGGCAATGCAACGCCGGACGGGGTACCAGCAGTCTGCTGATCTCGGCGTCACAGGATCGCGCAGCGACTGCCTCCTGGCAGCTTGGGCTGAGAAGATATTCCTTTCCGTAACTCTCACCTGGCGGCGGTGCGGGAACACAGGGTGCACAGGGTCCCTGTGCACCCGCAGGCTGGCCTTGATGCCGCGCGGGTATGTCGCTGCCACCTCCACCGGCTGTTTGCGCTGCAGCGCTCGCTGGCACTGCGCCCGCTGCGCCCACCTGCATATCACGGCGGCTGGCCCTTTCAACTGCTGCGCGGATCCCATGTGCGGCGGGCACCACGGCAATGTCCTGTACACTCAGCTGGAATCGCAGCCGCTCATTGCAGCGGTTCACGCGTGACGCAGATCGACAGGCCTCTCGTTTTCGAAGCGCTATCCAGGCATCTCGTCAGGACACGCATCCGGCATGGCGGTCCTCGAATTGCCCCACGGCATGAATTGCGCGGCTGTAGCGCAGAGCTCACCCCTCGCTGTTGGCGCGCACGCGGCTCGTGACATTGGTGTCCCACCACGCTGTCGCCCACGCCGGGAAGTCTGCACCAGGAATCATGGTTTCGATCTTCATATCTGGCCCTCACAGTGCGTCAATGCATGTCGATGCGGCATGCCGCATGCTGCGATTGCAATTGGAAGCGCGGAGCGCGTCTGCACCTGGATTGCCTACACTGCTGTATGGCGGAGGCGTCAGGCGGTCCGCTGCCTCTGGAGCCTCTTCCACGGTGTAATCGGGAGGCAGCGTTTGCGGCTGCGGCATGGGCAAATTTTCAATAGTAAAATCCTGATTGCAGCGAGACCGACAAAATGGATGAGATAGTCAATATGAATCGCAGTCACAATGTCCAACGAAATCCGGCTTATTGCTGTGCGTTCCGGCAGGATGCACCAAGTTGACACAATGCATTGCAGTCGACCACAAGTTGCTGATCACTGCGGACGAAGCTGACGCTTGGCTCCAGAGGGTTGCTCTGATGCCTGAGTAGTTCTGGCTGTGGCCCTGTGTGCAGACGAAAGCATGAAATTGAGATTTGAGTCCCGTGCATGGCATTGCAGTTTCCCACACTGAAGCAGCGCTCGGCCGTCAGAACGTGTTTGCGATTAGCCCTCACCGGCCACCTTTCTGAAGGCTGTCGAAACCACCTGGCGAGGGGCGGCGATCGCTCACAATATTCTCTGCGAGTGCAATCAGAATGCAGCGCCGCCAGCAAATTCCTGCTGTGCTCACGGGGCGAAGCTCTGACCAGGTTGCGCGGCAGAGCGCGTTTCACCGTTTTCACACGTTGACTGGTAGTGCACATTGATTGTTATTGATCGCAGGAGGTCGCAGATGCCGTTGGCAGCAGGGGCACAGGAGGCGGCAGACAGCCTGAGCAAGCCTCGGCGGGCAGTGGTCGCTGAGCATACAGTGGAGCTCGCCGCGTGAGTGAAGCTTCCATATCGGCAACAACACCTGGCCTGGCGATACACAGCAGCGCCACGCGATTGACAAGACGGTAAGGACAACATCATTTCCATATGACGCTGTTGCAAGTTGTTTACCCAGGCGGCATGCTGCAGCTCTGACATGATCAAAGCCCACCATGCATCTGCTATGTCGTATGGACCAAACATGTGGCCGATGATGAATACTCAACTTCTCAAAAAATTATCAGACGGCCAATTGGGCTGAGTGCTGACATTATAGTCATGCTAATCTGACAGGCCACCGTCAATGCAAGTGCACCGCTCTGTATGCTGCACAGTCTTCACGTCCTGGGCAAATGGAGCGTATCAGGACTCCTGCACCCTGTCCATCACAGAGCACCCACGTGTTGCCGCAGGTGAATGATGAGCGACCCTGAGGAAGCGGTGGGGTGAAACTCGCTCATGAGGATGAAAACCACGAGCTGGCGACAGCGGGAATCAGATGGCCAGTTAGGTTGCAATATTGACATTGTACAAAACTTGTCACGAGTGCGCCAATGACCGCCTGGTTCAATGATGATGTTTCACTGACCCGGACACACTGCTCACTCGTGTGTATAGCCAACTGAATTCTAATACTGGCTCGAGAAGTCGGGGGACGGGCCCATCAGCTCGTCGACAGTTTCCTTCCTCTTGGGGGCCGCTTTTTGCCGTTTCTTTGCGGCGACCCGCCGCTTTGGCACCACTTCCGGCTCGGGCTCGGACTCAGGATCTGCTCCGCAAAATTTTACGGTTGGAGCAGCTTGGCAGGTTTCTTGTAATCACACAAGCAGTGCACAGATTATCGAGTGCTAGCTTTGAGCTAAGCGTGCACAATGACAAAGGCAGCGATCCCACGCCCACATAGATAGTCTGTGCATCTGCACAGTGCACGCATGAGCATGGTACCTGGTGCTGCGGGCTGCTCTGCCGCTGGCTCCGGCTCATTGGCGGGCGCTGACAAGGGCCGCGTGTCCTCTTCCATCCTGTTGTCTGCAGCCACTGCGCACACATCCACAGTGGTGAGAACAGCACCGGCAAACAGCGCCGGATGCGGCACAGGAGGTTGCATGTTAGCAGCTTGCGTCGCCAGGAAAGACCCTCAAATCAATGCATGAATGAATCGCCTGTAAGGCATTCCTCTCGCGCTGTCAGAGGCAGGCAGCCTGGGCCGCCAGAAGCTGATGGCAGGCCTTTTTCACCTTGCTTACCTGCCGGTGAGGTGACATCGCCTAGGACGCCAACGTAGCCTCTGTCACCCATGTCCGTGCTTTCGGCCTCGGACTCGGACCTTTCCGTCGCCGTCGCATCCCCCTGCAGCAAAAGAATTGGCTGCTGACAGGCTGCTCATGGCCCGCTGTGGCAACAGAAGCAGCAAAGGAGATGATTGAGAGCAACAAGTTGCTGATTGTCTGCAGGTGCACACACCGTTTCCAGGCGCTCCTCCGCCAGTTCGGCTTTCTGTCGCCACTCCCGGCATTTCCTCTTGCTCGCATTGAGCACTGCCGCAAACTGCATGGGAACAAAGGTGGACGAATCTCACTGGCAGTGTGAATGACGGCTTCTGGTGAGGGCCTCAACACCCTTGTGGCAGGCAGACCGTACCGCAATGCATATATACTCTGTACAAAGCGGGCAAGATCTTTACCTTAAGGTAGAGATCCTGTTCTCGATCCTCCCTTTGTGTGACCTCTTTGTCGAGCGCCGCCTGTCGAACCAGAAACATGAAATGATTCTAAAGATGATGCAAGCTTTATGGTCAAGTGCGTCTGCGTCTGCTTCTGCACTGGGCCGCAAGCAGCATGTGATGATGACAACGCAGATCCGTGTGCAAGCAAATGAGAAACAAGGCGTGTGCCATAGCATCACTAGCACACACTCACGCGCGGTCGGCAAGACGTTCGACATGATGTTCGACATAACACCGACGTGACGCTGAGAGTGTCACCTGCGCAATTTCGGTCTCTTCTCTCAGGCCCACCACTGTCTTCTGCAGGCCGAGGCAGGACACCTGCGGGCGTGCGTTCGATGTGCTTTCGCGCAAATGCCTCGTAGCAATGGGTGTGGCTGAGGTGCTTGCCACAATGTGTAGGGCATGGTTACACCCCTGCAGCTGATGGCGTTGGCCACCAGCCAGTAGTTGGTTTCAGGACAAATGGCCGAACAAAAAGCCCAACTCAAGGCACCTTGCAGCTGCTGGCGCCAGCAACCGACTGGTGCACACTATGTTCCTCGATGGAAACATGCAGCAACCTGTCACAAATGGACAGCCACGCACACACCTTGTAGGTGTTTGCGTTGACGACCAGCTGGTGCACCATGCTCTCGACGATGGCGCCTGGGTGCGCCGCCTCTCCCGCCTCTGCGTTCCCCTTGTAGGTCATGTACCTGCCCGTGTCCGGCTTCACCATCTCGAACCTCCAGCTCAGCTGCACGGATTACATCAGTCAGGTGTCTCAGCCTCAGTCTGCAGTGACGCGGCAGCTGCCCGGCGGCAGCGTCTCAGGGCAGGCAGGCACGGTGCCAGGACACTCCCGCCGACAAATGGCCAGTCGGCGTGTCTCATGGCGATGCTGGTGATGCAAAACCACCTTGATCTTGCCGCTGTCTGCCATGACTGTCCACGCGTAGGGGCTTGCCCCTGGTTCCGCGGGCTTTTTGGTGTCGAGCGCGTCGTCTTGCACGCCTGTGAGCGCCTCCTGCGCTACCGCCAGCCACATGTCCAGGTACAGGCTGGTATTCGGCCGCCGGTGCCCTGCGACATGTAACAGAGCATTTTTCGCTTCCTGCAAGGTGACGCTGCGACACATCAAAGCCTGGTTCTTCCTGCAGGCCTGCCATCACGACGCGGATGCGCCAAACTCCTTAGCGCCCGCCGCCTTATGCATGTGGCCAATTCCTCCCCTCCGCAGCATTGCCTAGTCCAGTGTCATGTTGGCGCAGGCCGTTTGGCTGTAGGACTGGGTGCCGCACCGGTGGCGGTCCAGGCGCGCTTCAGGTCTGTGACCTCCAGGTCGAAGCACTCCTCGCCGTCTGCGTCTCCTCGGAATGTGGCGGACACATAGTATGGGGTGCCATCCTCGCTGTCAGTGACGCGGATGCAGCTGGCCTGCGGGTCGGTCTCTGAAAAAGGTCTGTTGATGTCCATTGTCGGTGCTCTGCACGATGCCAACGCGAGATTTGGAACGAGATGGAGCCTAAGTTGCAAATTGCTGTGCAAGTTCAGAGTAGGCTCAAGCAGAACAGGGTCTGGGGATCTGGGCAGAAGCAAAGCACGCAGAGCATGATTTTGCTGCAGATTTGCGGATGACTACGCCACTGCAGAAGTCCAGCTGTGCGGCAGCAAGGAACTTAGAAAGCAATTTGTGCCATTGGAAGTCTGCTCTGTGGTTGCAGCACCAGGATCTGAATACAGGCCGATCCGCAGCTTTACAAACTCGAAGACTGCGAGGTCGACCCGAGTTCGTCGAGGCAACCGGCAATTGCAGCGTGAACATCAGAGATACCACACTCATTGGGCACACATTCGAACGCTGGTCTGCTGTGACGGGCTTCTGAGGTGATCATCTCGCCACCTCCTGACGATGGCGGCAAGCTGGACGAGCGCACTGGAGCGGGTGCTGCACATGCAACCAGCTGCTGACATGTAGCCGAATTCGAGGACACACAACGGCCGGTCGTGGCGCCATGGCCGCCCCGGCGCTGACGACAAAGTCTTTCGTCGCCGCGGGTGAGCCGCGCCGCAACGCGTGTGCCGCAGCGTGCGGAACGACCACTACTGCCATAGACCGGGCTGCAGAGAGCATGCACCGCATTGAGAGCCCTCGGCACATGGTGTAAAGCCTCATTGACACGGACACTACTACTGCCGTCTTGCTCTGCCACATCCATGCGCGTGTGACGCCTTCCTGCACTTCCCGCAGGCAGCCTGACTTTGCTGACCAGCTCCCTGGGACTGCTGACTACTGCCTCAAAGTCGAACAATGGCGGCTACGCGTACAACTCCGCCACTGTGCCCTTCCTGGCGGAGTGCCTTAAGCTGCTGGTCAGCGTGTACCTGCTGCGCAGCCAGATGCGCAACAACCCGGAGGTGAGGGCCTGTGCTAGCGTAAGGACGCAATTTTCGGCGGGCTTGCGTGTGCAACCGACTTTCCTTTTGAAATTAATTACTTGTTGCAACTCAGTTGAAAGCTGCAGTGGCCGCGCTCCAATTTGAATGTGTTGCCCTGCAGGCGGCGCGGATGACGCGCACGTGGCAGAGCGTCGCGCTGTTCCCCATACCCTCGATCATCTACTGGGTGCACAACAACGTTCAGGTGCGCCGGCTGTGCACCAGCTGCCCCGCATGCCGCAAGGCAACCTCGAGCTGAAGGCTGGCTGACCATGCCTGGCATGTGAGCTCGCTGCACGTGCTCCCCTATTGCAGCAATTCCAGCCCCGCTTCCTCCGGGGCTGCTGTTCCCCTCGAACGCTGACCCGTTAGCTGAATGTCAATAGTCAAACGTCCGGAATCCGACGACGAAAAACTAATAATAATCTTGTGTCTGGCGCAGTTCTGGACGCTGCGGTATGTGGACCCGGCGACGTACCAGATCCTGGGCAACCTGAAGATCGTGACGACGGGCGTCCTCTTCCGCCTGCTGCTGCAGCGCCGACTTAGCATGCTGCAGTGGATCGCGCTGGTGCTGCTCATGATTGGCGCGACCACCAGCCAGGTGCGGTCGCAGCCTTGTTCATTCGCGGCTCGCACATCGCGGATGTTGATGGCATTCCACATTCCCAGCCGAACGAGATTATTTGAAACCACGACAACCATGTGTGCCTGGCTGCTGTTTGAAACTTCATGGCGCGTCAGCAGCTGTGCATGCCAAGGATGCGATTGGTCTTGTTAGATGGGCATGACTTGATTCGGCTGGTCATGGTCTGCGCTGCAGCTGAAGACGACCGTGGCATCAGATGGTGCCAGCATCTTCTCGGCGCCGCTCGAGGTGCGGTTTCCGTGCCAACCCGCCGCACCTTAGACGGTCATTTTGTTGTCCTTGTCATTGCATGGCGCACAGCTCTCGTCAGATGTTCCTCGCCACCCGGAATCTTGAAGGCAGATGCAAGGTCACACGACGCGGCTCACGGCATGGCTTGCCCTGCCTAACTCTCCTTCAAGTTTTGACCTGTTTTCTGATACAGGGCTACCTGTTTGGGCTGCTGAGCGCGTTCCTGTCGGCGTTGGCGGCGGTTTACACAGAGTGGGTCATGAAGCGCAATAACGACTCCCTTTACTGGCAGGCAAGTTTTGTGTTGGGATGCTGTGCACCCTCACCTTAAGAGCATGCCGTGCTCTGCTAATTTCGCTTTATGTCGGTGTTCACTGTCGGCCTGCGTTTTCCACTTCCCTGTCTATGAAGGCTTGCCTGTTAGGATACCTCGTTCCAGCCAGATGTCAAACCTACACTCTGGACACCAATTCCCATTGCTGGTCTCACTCCCTACACCATTCCTTTCCGCGCAGAACATCCAGCTGTACGCCTTTGGCGTGCTGTTCAACGGGCTGGGTCTCGCGGTGTCGGGCGCCCTCGGCGGCGGCGGCCTGACGGGCCTCACGCGCGGCTACAGCCCCGTGACCTACCTCGTGGTCGCCAACCTGGGCTTCACGGGGCTGCTGGTCAGCTGGGTCATGAAGTTTGCAGACTCTATCATGAAGGTGAGAGGAGAGAAGAGAAGAGAAGAGATGTGCGACCAATAATGGTGCTGCCAGATCGAAACAAAACGCGAAGGCGGACATCAGCCTCCAAGCCCGACCCGGCAGGCCGGTTTAGCCACCTCGCTGCCACCGCGGGAGCATGCGTTGGTCAAACCAGGAAATTCACAAACGTTTGCACCGCCCCGCCCTGCCCCGCCCTGCCCTGCCCCAGCTGGCGCCGAAGTGGACGATCTTCCGTCTGCAGCCCTAGCATTTGAGAGCGCTGTGCATCGCGCCGCCCGCAGGTGTACGCCACGTCGATGGCGATGCTGGTGACGATGCTGGCGTCGGCGGCGCTGTTCGGCCTGGCGCCTACGCTGCAGCTGGTGCGTGGTTTGCCTCCATTTCTGTGCCGCATCCCCCGCCATTTGATGTGTATGTTCTTTGGTCGAGTGGAGGATCATACGCCTCTCGACTGATATATCTTCATGAATGTCGATCATCCTGGATCATGCTTGGATCATCCCGGCTTGCCTCAAATTGGAGTTGAACACAGCGATGCAAATGCTTCGCAAAGCTTTAGGTGACACAGTCTCCTAATACGTAATCAGATGTTGTCTGCACAGGGGCTGGGCATTGCGACCGCCAGCATCTCGCTCATGCTGTACTACCTGCCGCCCTCTGCGCTGCTCGCGACGCCAGCACCGTTGCCCAATGGCGACGCAAAGCTGCCAAAGTGACGCGTCAGGAGCCCAAAACGTTGTGATCTTTCTTCGTCAATGCACCGCCCTCGGCGCTGCTCGCGACGCCGACTCCGTCGCCGAAAGGCGACTCACAGCTGCCAAAATGACGAGCGGCAAGCGCCAAAGCGACGCGGCAAGAGCTGGACTCGCTCTGAGCGTTCGTCAGTGCACCGCCCTTGGCGCTCCTCGCGGCAATGGCGCCATCGCCCAGCGGTGACGCGAAGCTGCCAAAGCGACGCGGCCTGGGTCTCGCGTGGCTGGTGTCATGTTGCGACAGCTTTGACGTTCAAAGCACAGGACCATGCTGGCGCATGTCTGCACAAAAATAAGTAGCACTACCTAGTCAAATGATTAAAGTACGTATGGGCCGTGATAAAGCAGCTTTGGCTTCTGGTTAAACAATGTCGGGCGATTTCGCAGAGCTTACACGCGGAGTAGGTACTGACGTTCACCGACATGGAAACCATTGCAAGCAGAATTTCATTTGTGATGGAAAGAGGATTGTCCGCGCGGACGTCACCCAGGCCTTCCTGACATGAGAACCGACCCAGCGACGACAGACGAGACCGCCTGCCATCGTCAGTGTTCTAGTTCTGATATCAGCTGCCAAATGGAAGAGCAAACACGCAGTATAGCGCAACTCCATAGACGCCGGAAGTTCCAGCGTCGCAAAGACTGCAATAACAGATGTGTCGCGGCAATCCTCCAGGGGTGGGCACATGCAGGCTGGCATTGCTCTTGCCGGGCTGGGCCCACCCTGAAGGAAAAGGGGCCTGGTCTCGACGCCTGCGCGTGGAGCCCCAGCGCAGCCGGCGGCGCGCGGTTGACGCGGATCTGGCCCCGAATGCCGGCAGGAGCCTGCGGACGATGGGCGACGCCTCAGCCGCCGTCAGGGTGGGCGTCGCAGCCCCGCGGCGTCTCAGCCGCCCTACTCGGACACATCGACGGACAGGCTGTGGCGCGCGTTCGCGACCGCATGCACAGCGTCCTTCACCACCAGGTCCGAGATCGCCATGGGGTCCTGCACGAGCATGAAGCAACACGGATTTGGGCATTGGGAATTTGCCGCACGGTTGATGATGCTCGGATGACGACCGGTCATCACGCAAAAGCTGATTTGCATCTTGTTCCCTTCGCACCGGGAAGAAGGGCGAGGCCGCCCGGTGTGTCGGAACCCTCCCAAGCAGGCGCATCCAATCAGCTGACAGTGCAGAAGCTATACGTCGTTCATTCAGGCCGTTGCTTTGTTGGTATGACATTTTGGCGCACCGGAAAGAAGGGGAATGCCGCCAGCTCCACGGCCGCCTCCTGCTCCGGACGCATCACCACGGAGAAGAACCAATAGTGATACTCGTGCAGAATGACGCCCTGCAGCAAAGCGGGGCAGTGTTTTCATCTGTGCCGTGCGTATGATGTACCCATGAAATTTGAGTGGATGCCAATGCGCAGCGCCGGCTGGGTGCACTGCGGGTGATACGAGGAAGATACCACCAGGCTGCCCTTCCCTGGTTGCCCAGCAGCATGCCAAAGACAAGACGACGAAAGTCCTCAGGAAGTACTCGCTGGTGAGGGTGCCCATGCCTCTCGGGCCAGGTTTGCAGCGCAGCCTGTTGGTGACGCGAGCCCTAATCGTAGTGCATTGAACCTGGTAGATGCGGGCACCGCACCTCCTGGGCCATGTTGCGGCGCAGCTCGTCGGTCTTGTCAACGGCGGTGCCGTAGCCTTTGTCCCCCGACAGCGCCAGCTTCTGCAGCGACGCTATGATGTCCCGCCGCTGCCGCGTCAGCCTGCGGCGCGGTTGCAAGTCAAGACACGGGAGCCATGTGACCTGTCGGCCTTGTCGTGCCGCTGCTTATGTGTAGCTAATGAAGCGGCAATGGCTGAGCCCGTGCAAGCTGCGCCTGGAAGACCCACACGAAGCGGTAAGCACAGCGGATCTGCAGGCTGGGGTGTTTCAGCAACACATGTGGTGCAAAGGAAACGGGGCACAAGGGGGGATGCGCCACAGGGTGTCACAACGAGCGCACTCTTCGAGCTTGACGGTGACCTGGGCGCGGGCGTCGACGATGGCGGCCGCCTGCGCCGGTGTGATGCGCATCGAGTGCAGCGCCGGCCGCCAGTCCACTCCCTCCTCCCGCTTGCCCTGGCGACAAGAGGCAAAAGCCAGTTACCAGTGAAGCAGCTGCGAAGACGGCGTGCGTAGCGCATCGAGCGCAGCGCCGGCCGCCAGTCCTCACCCTCCTCCCGCTTGGCCGGCAGCGAGAAATAGTAGCCCTAGAAATAGTAGCCCTAGAAATAGTAGCCCTAGAAACACGGCGGTTGTGACAGGAGCATCTCCTGAGTTGGAAAAAGTGCAGCGCCGGCAGCCTCCTCGACGCTCTCCCATGGCAGGCGACAGAAGGTCGGCAAAAGATCTGAAGGAGCGACCCGTGAGGCAGCGGGAATGGCGGCTGCACCGGCGCTGCCACCGGGCCCCCGGCGACTGCGAAGGGCGCATGGCTCTTGAGGTGACGGGGCGGCATCAGGAGGCAGGGTCTCGGCGACTGAAAGCTGTCTCTACTCTCCAGCATCGAAGGCCGCAGCCTAGACCTTAGTTCCAGGGTACGCACCACGGTGCTGGCGCCGATGTCTTGGCCCTTGCTGACCTCCTGCGGCGTGGCGTCCTTTGACCGACCCGCCTTGCGCAGATCCACATTCCGCAGCTCCCTACCAGCAAGAAAGCACTGTGTATACTGTGGGCAATGTGGAAAGACGTCGCAGACCTTCGCAGCTCCCTGCGAGCAAAGCCAATCCCGTAGCAAACCTTGAGACCGGACCAATAGCTCTCTGATAACAGCTTCACATGCAGGCAGGCAGTGGTCCGAGGCCCGCAGGTCGGCCACACGCTGATTGCGCGCTTCCACTGCCATTTCCATTCCCCTTGTCTGAAGGAACATTTCACATTGTACGTCCTGCTTGCTGACACACTCATCGCAGGGGCCTGATTCGGCCATCTAGGGGCTCATCCATGGACTGTTGAGTCCCATTCCACGAGGGGCGCCCACCTGGAGGTGTCTGTGTGCTCCGCCAGGAAGACGGCCAGCATCTGCCGGAAGGAGGCGACGCACTCCAGCAGCCGCGCATGCTGTGGGGTGTCCTTAGCCGGCGGGTCGTCGCCGTCGCCCCATGCCGCCCGCATCTCCGAAATATACTTTCTGCCGATGGAAAGTTTGAACACTAAAGACACAGCAACACACGCACATGACATCAACTTGGGAAGGTCGTCCGCGAGTCCCCACCGTACCGGACAGTAGCAAGGACGCCAGCTGTCATCCGACCCACAAGCGAACCGTCTTCCGGCCGCTGGCGGCGAGCAGTGCAGCCTTGCCGACACAAGCACATGTTCAATCGCGGTGCAAAGGTCTGCAAGTTTGGCAACCTCAAAGATAACCCCGAGACTGTGAGAAAACGCAGTGCTACAAACGCAATCCAGCCCGGCGCCACTACTGCCAGCGCTTGGCAGTTGCGAGAATGCGGGGACAGAACGCACTTGTACAGTCGGAGCTCGTCCTTATACTCAGCGGCTGCCAGCGCATCGCTGCGGGTGAACTGATTGAAGCCCAGCACGTGCGCGTGGCGTATGATCTCGTCCAGCGTCTTGCCGCTGGTGGCGCCCACCTGCGGCCCGCCAGTGTTTGATGTCACCTCCCACATCTTTGCAAGTCTTGGCAGCAGTCGTCGAGTCCACATTGTCCAGTGCTGGCTGCAGCTGGGGTTGGGACAATGCACAGCGAGCCAAAGCATGGACGCTATTCCTCGTCCCAAAGCTTGGCAGGTCTGCCCCGCAGATTGGGGTGTCTCTCAGCATCTCAAGACTTGGCTGGCCAGCTTGGCAGACTATCCAGCTGAGTGGACCGGCTGCCCCACTCCACGCAAGGTGATGCGTCACTCCTGCTTGTGGGCGCGGCCGTTGCTGGACCACGGCTATGCCCTGAAATACCTCAACAGCTTTGTGACAATTAGTCTATATTGTTCGCCCACCTCCTGCTTGCGGGCGCGGCGGTTGCCGGCGGCGAGCGGCCGCTCGGCCTGCTGGCTGAGCATGTCCACAATGTTGCGGACACAACATACGCATCAGGATAGTTGTCCCACACACCTCCTGCTTGCGGGCGCGGCGGTTGCCGGCGGCGAGCGGCCGCTCGGCCTGCTGGCTGAGCATGTCCACCACGTCGCGCGCGGAGGGCCGGTCCGCAGGCTGCGCCTCCATGCACGCTGCTATGAGGTCCGCAACCGCCTCGCTGCACTCCCCCGGCACCCTGCGCAGCAATATGGAATGGAATTGGATTGTGAGGGCAAGTGTAGCGACATCACGCATGCCGCTCTGAGGTCCGCCACCGCCTCGCTGCACTCCCCCGGCACCCTGCACATGGGGCGGAAATTGCGAGCGCTGGTTCTTTGCCGGGTTGGTAGGTGGTAGTTGTCCTTCAGGAGTGCGGCAGTTTGCAGGTCCAGTTGATGCCTCTGAGGACACTGACGTTTGGCAGATGGCGACTGAGCATTCGAGGACGTGCACAATTGCGAACACAGACACGGTACAGGCGCAGCGGGCAGCAGCAGGCGCCACGCGCGCAGGCGGAAGCCACAGAATCGGGGTGCACTTGACGGGGCGAAGGCGGCCGCGGGCGGGCGACTCCCCAGTGACCAACTCCCACAGCACCACGCCCAGCGAAAAGATGTCCACTTTTTCGCTGCACCGCCCGCCCATCAGCACCTCCGGCGCCTGTTGCAAGAAGTCATGAGCACTGGCTGGTTGCCGGGGATGACGATCGAGCACACTTTGAGGCAGCAGGCAGCCGTGTGCGTTGCCCTGGGAAACATGCACTGTCAATGCTGCACACTGCATAGGCAAGTCCAGTGCAGTCGCAGAACAGTCTGCCCGACTGTAGCCCCATCATTCGGGAAGCGTGTCAGCGTCAAGCAACTGGCGCTGCCCAGCCACTTCTGCACCGCTGACAGGCTGCTGCATGTCGCTGATCTTACAGCCCTCCTGAGATTTGCCATCCGAGGGGGCCACAGCGGCACGACTCACCGACCAGGCGAAGGTGCCCTGCGACACGAAACACAAGAGAGTCTGAACATCCGAGAGACACATGTTACAAGTCAATCTGGGAGACACAGGATTGTGAGGGCGGCCAAATGAGGAGGTCATGTTCCAGCACTGAATAGCACTGAACTTTCAGCGCCAAACCAGCAGCAGTGGGTGTGCGGCACGCACCACAGACTTTGCCGCTGACAGGTAGTCCTTGTGCAAGAACTTTGCGAGGCCCACGTCCGCCAGCTTGGCGACATTGTTGCGCCCCAGCAGCACATTCGGCGTCTTCACGTCCATGTGCACCTGCGCGGTCAGTTGCTGATTCGGAAGACGCTCCACCGCAAGTTCAACCTGCTGGTACGCCTTGCGCAGTGCACTGGCAGATTGGTATGCACTTTGCACCGCCGCAGCCGCTGAACCTCGTCCTTTTCCCCAGGCGTCATGGCGCTGCTCCAGTCCGAAGGAGGTGGTGGTGCAGGCGGTGAACACCCTCCAGCTCACGATGCAATGGGTCTGCAGCAAGTGACGCAGGGAGCGGTCATGCAGGGGGTGTAATCCAGCCAAGCTCACGATGCGGTGGGTGTGCAGGAAGTGGAGGCCGCGCGCAATGTCCAGAGCGATGCGCTTGCCCAGTCCCGGCACCGGAACCGCCGGCAGCGGCGCATGCGGATCGGAGCTCCTGCAGAAGGTGCAGCATCGGCGTTGGCAACAACAATGCAGCAGCCTGCGGCCATCGGCCTAGAGGTTTGGTCTTTGTGGCAGAAGCTGCCCCACCATGTCTCATGCACCATCATGTTTGGACGGCAGCAAAGTGGATGCAGGTCAGGCGCGGCTGTCTGGCATCTCCAAACCAGGAACGCTGCCGGCGTGGCGCAGCCCACCTCTTGTACCAGGTGAGGTTGCCCTTGTTCCCCCGGTGCAGTGCGTTGAACAAGTCCCCGCCCTCCATGTACCTGCAGCAATGGCAGGCCAGCACATGCTCAGAATCAGCGGGGCTTCTGTCTGAGCCGTGCTGAGCCGTGCGGAAATCAGGCATGGTGATCAGCGCGCTGCTGGACCTCTCTATCAAAATCAGTATTTAGTGTTGCTCACTCGGTGACGAGGCACGTCTGCGTGTCGGTGATGCAGGCGCCCAGGAACTGCACGATGTTGCGGTCGCGGCAGGATTTCAATATTACAACCTCCTTCTGGAACTCCGCCATCTGCACGTCCGTCGCATTTGACGGGAACACTTTCACTGCAGGACACCAAAGCCGCACTGGTCAGCCTCGGCATCATCGGGCCGGAAGTGCGCACGCATTGCAACCGCACACATGTGCTGTTGATGCACAGCACATAGTGGGAGCCTGCTTCAGCCCACTCTCTGGGCGGCAGAATGGCAGGCAGCAAGATGAGCGGTGAAATGGTGCACCTGCCACAGGCTGGACGCCGCCGCGCAGCGCCTTGAACACCCTGCAGCGGCAAGCAACGGTGTCAGCAAGGGCAATGGTCCTGACTGGTGACGTGACTTCGAAACTCATGGCCGGAGCTGGTGACCTGACGGCTGGATGCTGGACCGCGAGCCTGGCGTCCAGACGATGCATGGCCGCGTTGAGTGCAATGCTGCGTGCAGTGCTCACTGGCCGTAGGAGCCGGCGCCGAGGTGCCACAAGCTGCCGTCGGCATGCTTGCAGGTCTCGATGTCCTCCTCCTTGATCTCCCAGTCCGACAGCGGCAGGTCCCGCTTGTCCCACGTGCGCACGCCGCCGCCTGCCGCGCCCCCCGTGCTCGGCCCGGGCGCATGATGCCCGTCGTGTGAATCTGGATGGAGCACCCACGAGGAGCTTCAGGCAGGTGCCGCAAGACTCTTGCAGGCGAGGCCATGCCGCGATGCTGCAGCTGGACCGAGGCGGAACCCACGGCGGGGGTCCGCCTTAGATAAGAAACCTTCAAGAAAATCCTGAGCCGCCGGCATGCATTGCTGGTGCAGCAGCAGGCTGGCGGGCAGAGACCCACCTAGGTTGGACTCGTCGACCTCTGGCACCGGCGGCGGCGGCGCCGAGAGCGTGCCGGAGCGGGCAGACCGCCGGCTGCTGTGCGTGCCCGTGCCGGCAGGGCCAGGAGTGCCTTCGGACATGCCAGGGGCAGCGCTCGTTGGACCCGCAGCCGGACCGCTGCGCGCGCGTGGCGCAGCGCTGGCATCTTGGCCCACAGCGATCACGCTACTTAGGTCAGAACTTGAGATGCAAATGAGGCCTGGTCCGCGCCGCACCCTTGGTGTATGCCGGCGCGGAACTGCCAGCTCACGGATGTGTCCTGATCCAGGCGTTGATTGCTGTCCATTTGTCGACAGACACCCGAAGCAACGGCGGAACGGTCGAAGCGACTCTCTCAAGGCGCGCTGTGCTTGCAAACATCAGCTGCACATCTGTGCTGCATGCCCACCTGGACCGAGTCGAACAGCGGCACAGCGTTGCCGAGGCTGCCCGTTCGGCTGATGAAACCACTGCTGCGTTTGGTGCTGGCTGTGACGTCGGCATTGCGGGCGGACGCCCTCGTGAAGTAAACAAGCGCTGCTCCAGCAGCTATCCCTGCGGTTGCAGCGCCGACTACGATGCCTACGAGTTGCAGACTCGTGGACAAGCCAGGCGGCTGCCCCCGGTTGGCCATTCGCAGCTCCGGGCTTTGCCCCAGGCGCTGCTGCTACGGGTGCCCCCCTCTCGCGAGTGCAGGACGCTGATGGCGCGCGGCGACGCGGCGTCGCCCCGCCAGGTCCTGCGGTGTTCCAGTGGGGCAGCAGCCCTCTCTGCACTCACATGTGCCGTGTGACGCGCTGATCGCTCGATTTAGGCGCTAGTACTAAACTGACGGAAACGTGTGACGTCGTTTCCTGTTGGATCAACGCCGTCGCGACACTGCTTCTCCCTCGGCCAGTACTGTTGAGTTCTTGCCTTTTGGTCATCGGTCCGCAGTTGAGGAAGTGCAGAATGATCGCGAGAGCCGCGCTGTCGCGTTGTCTGGATCTCCGAGATGACCTAAGCCCGGCACGGTACGAGCATGTCTCAGTGAGTGCACACGCAGCAGCGACAACCGGGTACAATCTGCTTGCAGCTGTACACTGTGCTGAATCACAGTCGACTACTTAGCAGCCGCCGCTACGTTGCGAGTTTGCGAGGCTGCATCATCGCGTTTTCATCAGACTTCTATAGCTTTGCAAAGCCGCTGATACAGGCAGCATCGGCATCGCAGCAGCATTGATAGATTGTCCCTACTACTCACAACTCGCATCCGCAACCTGGGTCGAGCAGATTGCTGGCTGCGCTCGGGCTGGAAGCGCAGCCGCCGCCAGCGGCGGCAGCCGCATGGTCAGGCTCTACGTGGGAGGGCTCGACTCGGAGGTCACCGCCGAGCTGCTTGCCGGCCGCTTTAAGCCCTTCGGCAGGGTGGTCAGCTGCGAGCTTCTGCCCCGCAAGGAGGGCTGCGTGACAGGCGCCGCCGGCGGCTGCCGCGGCTTTGCATATGTGGAGCTCTCGCCCGATGGCGAGCAGGCCCTGAACCGGTGCCTCAGCACGGTGAGGCCAGCATTGTGCGGTACTGCACCGGACGCTGCTGCTGTGGCTTTGCAAATCACGTGCTTTGTCCCGCTGCAGGCGCGTCCCGCCGGCTGTGCATCAGGGACCCGAGGCAGGCAGTCTCACACAGACGCTTTCCTTCTAACGCTGCGAAGAACAGATCAGCATGCTCTGCAGCAGGTCATGCAGCTGTCCTGGAAGCTGACAGCCTGCCTGCCCGCCCGCAGTACAACGGCTGCCGCTGGCGGGGCGGCGTGCTGCGGGTGGAGAAAGCGCGGCCGGACTTCAAGGCCGCGCTGCAGGAGGACAGGCAGGCAGAGGCTGACGCCGAGCTGTCGGCGGCAGAGGCGGCGGCAGACGCGCGGCAAGAGGAGCATGTGGCGCCAGCGAGCGGCAAGCCCGTGCGTGTGATGCGGCCTGACCGGAAAAAGGTTAGCGCGGCAATGCCTCTCGACTGCAGTCCGACTCGCCTGCAATGCTTTCGACCTGCTGTGCACGCACGGCCCTACACCTTGTCGTGCACTCTTCTTGGCGCAAGACCGAAAGTCGTGATGATCAACCTTTACCATCGTCTGGCGCACCGTTGGTCTGATAATTGCTGGTGTGTCTGCCGGCGCAGACGGTGGCGTCTGTGACACAGCCTGGCGCCGGGTCGCGATCCGTGTTCCCGCCGTTCAAACAGATACCGCTGCAGAATATTCCATGGCAAAGTAGCGAGTTCCGAAGCGGCAGATACTTTCATCTACAACCGTGTGAGTGAATGCCAGCATCACGAAGCAAGTAATTGGATTGTCCACCGGTTGACTGCATACGAGTCGAACGGATGCCCGCAAGAGGACTTGCATCTTCCGGGACTGATGACTGTGCCGTTGCTTTGTAAGACGGAGCATCCGTTCCGTTTCACGAGATTATAAGGTCTACTGCCGGTGCCCGGTGGCCGGGTCCTTCTTTTCGGCGCCCTCCTTGTTGTGGTCAATCGGCTTCTGCACGTCCTGTGCATCCTTTGGCGGCCTCGGGATCTCGAACACGGAGCTGGTGAGGCCGTAGATGTTTCCGCCAAAGCTGCGGCCATGAACAGGATAACCATGCCGACAAAGGCAAGCACGTTCTGCAATCTTACATTTGCAGAGCCGTTGGGCGTGTGTGACGGCTTCATGCGCAGCCGCTGGCTCTGCACTCGGCCTGCTCTGGCTGCTTCATGCCTGCTGCAGATCTCACGCATCAAGCATGGTGCCTCCTATGTTGTAGCTATGCCTGGTGTTTGTCTCGGCAGCTAGGGGTGACTCGACGTGTTGCACATTTGGCGGACGCTGTGCGCCGCAAGGCGAGATGCCAGAACACCTCGTCTTTGCATGCAGAAGGCCCATGCCTTTCATACAGTTTCTGACAGTTTTCGATTGTAAGAAAAGTGCACCGGGACATCGGGCGCAGCTTGTTGACGTCGACAATGGTCTTGCCGCTGTGCGGGCTCTTGGAGGTGACCTCGTGCAGCAGGTGCACAAGCACCACCTCCGCGATGATGATGGTGCCCGTGGTCACTCCAGACCTGCAGGGTTTACACAGGGTTATCGAGGTGGGGTTCTGCACCATGTCAGCGCCAAGCTCATCACAGCGCCGTTCGCCACAGCGCCCACCCCCTTTGATGGCACCCCCATCTCCAAAGGGATCACACGTGCGACAGCAACCGCAGAACGCAGGCTGCGGTTCTGGCAGCAGGAACGCACGGGAGGCGAGCCCATTAGCCTGCTGCCTGGGCCTCTCCAGCAACCAGTGCCACATGCTTGGCCATACAGAGCTCGCGACAGAGGCAGACACTTGCTGGCCGGGAGGGCACGCTTGCTCAGAGCTTGTAACAGAAGTAGAGTTTTTCAGGCAGGGACTGAACAAAGAGGGCGCACTTGTTCACGACATCGTATGTTGAACGCAGCTTGCACTCCATCTGCACTGCTGCCTCGGCGATGCGCGGAACCTTGACCTGTGTGGCGAACAGCAGGAGGGGTCGGCACGTTCGCAATGTAGAGGCACGACCAGGGCCAAAGTGTGCCGGCAGTGGTGTGCAGGCGGCGGTGCAACATTGAGAGACCAGTGGCGGCCACTGACCAGGTCGAACGGGCAGTCTTGTGGTGGCTGGCAACGGGATCATGAGACCCGCAACACTAATGTGATTTCGGAACACACCTTCTCCGATGGCACCGGCGTCAGGTTTGCGAGCTTCATCTCGTCCACCTCGGGGTCGTAGGGGCCGCACGTGTGGTTGGCTGCCTCCAGGAACCACTCGCTGATGATGTGCGTGCAGAACTCGCTGCACGCACCAAGAAGCCAGTGAATCAGTCCAAGGACGCAGTCTGCAGAGCATGATGCACTGCGCTGCATATTCCAAGAGTCCGTAAACACAATCGCACCCGGTATCCAGGATATTCTGGAGGGAGTCCTTATGACCGTTCTCACGCTGCGCCGTCGAGTGTGCGTGGCCTGCACTGCAAGGCATTGCAGATCGGCAATTGTAACTAAGCGAAACACACTTTCCCTGCAACCCAGCCCGCCGACACAACCCTGCAGCTGCGACATAACCCTGCAGCTGTGGCAACACCAGTTGCTTTAGGTCATCCGACGCGGTCAGCAGTGCTAGGTGTGGCTCGCCGATGGTGATGTGGATGGGGTCGTGGGACATGACATTGAAGTAGGAGTAGGGGCTGACGTTGACGACGCCTTTGCTGTCCATTGACGAGATGAGTGCGATGGGCCGCGGCGTGATCGCGCTGATCACCTGCACCAAAAGGGGCATCATAGATTAAGAATTGTAAACTCATGATCGGCAACGCAGCAGGCGGTGCATCTGTGAGTAACTGTACCTGCCATAGATAATGTGCACCGACTTAAAATCGGCACTGCAGCAGGACCTGCGTGCGTGAGCATGTGTGCCCGCCATGGATCGTCTGGATAAACAGGATGCTGCACCAAGCACCCAGACTGGGGACTGATGGCCCAATGCATTGCAATGCTTGAAGCAGGGGTGGATAAGGCGCACCAGCGGATACACTTCTGCGCCGCTCATGTCGTTCGGGTCGAGGGTCTCGAAATTGGTGCTGTTCCAGGGGTTGGGCTGCTTCACTCCAGGCTTCCAGTTTGGGTGCGGCCGCTCCGTCCATGTGACACCCTGCCACCGGCACGCGCTGTTCAGTGCGCGCTTCCAGTGGGCGTAATCGGCTTGACGATCGACACAGATCGTAGGCGGCTGGTGTTTACATTCATTTACGGTGCACCTCATTGGGTCCGCGGCCGTTGATGAACTGCGTCTTTACCGGCAGCGGCTCATCCTGCGTGCCGTACCCATCCTTCGCGATCCGACCGTCCTCCATCTGGCTTCTGAGCGCGAGATTGCTGGTCCTGCACCTGCCTTGCGCCTTCCGCGCACAGAGGGATGCCGCAGCGCCTGCATAAGTTCAGGCTCGTCCTCGGGGCACCACATGAGATCAAACAGGTCCCATCTAGCGAGTGTGGGGTGCGACTGCGTCGCAACGGCGTCAGGGTTGTCCAGCTGAAAACCCATCGCAGGGCAACACGTGCAGCACCTGTCCGCAGCGCAGGCACCAGCAGCTGTTCTGGCTTGCAGCGCCTAATCACGTCAGTAGAAGGCTTTCCAAGCAGCATCGGGGAGGAAATGCACCTTGCAATGCAACTGCACCTCTCCCACGATATGACGAAGGAATGTGACCGCTGCTTTTGCTCTGCCTTATTGGCTGTCGACTAATTCCTGATGGAAAAACAATCACACACGATCTGCAATTGCTTTCAATTGCTGGAGGCGTGCAGTTTCACGAAGAACGTTCGCCTGAAATGATGGTGCATTTTACGAACAGTTTCTGACGTCATCAGCCGCCTGCACGTGCACTCTCTTCTCCTCCTTTCTCCCCCTCGCCTCTTCCTCCACCGCTCCCCTCTCCCTTATCAGCTCGCAGGCGCGTGCTGCAGACAGTTGCCCCAGCGCATCACCAGGGCCGCGGCATCAGCAGAGCCGAATGTGCCGCCAACCGCGACATCGCTTCGCCAGCCAGCACCTCCACCTAAAGAAAATTGGAACAACTACCTTGAATGATCCAGCCTGCAGTTTACTGGCGCACTGTAGTTGTGCGACGCACTCGTTGCGAGATCGAGCAGACTTCGGGCGGCCGGGCTGCCAGTTTCGACAAGAACAAAGGGGGACAAGGAACAAAGGCTGACGCTGCCCACGTTTCATCGCCCACAGCAAAAGATACCTTCAGGTCTAGGAAGTCGTCGGCGCGGGTGGGGCCGACGCAGACCGCCGCAACCTTGGCGCCGGCCTCCTTGGCGGCGCGCGCAAGGCGGAAGGCGGAGTACACCTGTAGCAAGGAGACAGAAGACTGCGGCGCTGTTGCTGTTCAAATTCTACTTCGCGGAAACTCAGCTCTATTACTGACATCTATGCAGAAAACTACAGGGCCGACAACAGGTTTGGTTACCATGAGGCTGCTGCCCACCACCAGCAGCCCGTCAGATTCTGCAGCCAGCTGCAATGCCCTGTGTAGGGGAATGGCGGATCGTGATTCCCGCCCTACGCACTCCGACTTCAGGCGACGTGTTACTGATCGGCGTGCGCAGCTGCAAATTATGTCGGCAGATGCAGCTGTCAGAGAATCACATGGAGTCGACAACGGCAGCGCTCAGATCAGGTGTAGCGCAGCGTTCAGGGCGTGGAGGGCGCCCTCACCGCTGGGCCCGCGGCTTGGGAAGGCCGTCGCCGAAGAAGACGACGTTGGGCTGTGGCAGCGCACAGCAAACACTCAGCGCTCATGCTCAACATATGACAAACGAGATTGAGTGTTCCCTCTCGGGCACCGTCCGCAGGTAGCGGTTCGCACATACTCCCTCGAACGCGTGTTGCCAAGCCCAGCACCCGGGCGCACCTTCAGCACGCCGCCGCACTTAGGGCAGGGCGGCACCAGGAAGCTCTTGACGCCGGCGCTGAGCTCTACGTCGCCGTCTGGCCGCCGCGGCAGCCCATCGGGCAGCTCCAGCCGCCCGTCTGGGAGTTCGACATCGCCGTCTGGCCGCTGCAGCTTGCCGGGGCCCTGTACAGGGATGGCGCATGCGGTCAGGCACGTGTGTGGACCTCAGAGCCTGTGCGGTGTGCAATTTGCAAGTGGACCCATGTGTGCAGCCCGCCCGGCAGCTCCACCTGCCCGTCCGGCAGCTCCACGCACGATCTGGCCGCTCCAGTTTGCTGGAGCCCTGCTCGGATGCTGAAACGAATGCACCTGCTCGCAGAGTCCTGTGTGCGGGCTCACTGATTATGGCAATGGCACAGCTCACTGTAAAATCGCAGGTACAACTGCTCAGCAAAGCATGAGCCGACGGAGGTGTGTTCTGCAGGACCAGGACCAACGAAGAACCTTGCAAAATGAGAAGAGCCTTGGACGCACCGCCTCGGGCATGTCTCGGTCCAGCTGCCCAGTCCGTGCCGCGTCCGGCGGCAGCCGCGCCACGTACGCCGCCATGCTAGGGTTTAGCTCTGCCAGCAGCTCCTGGAAGGGCTGCCGCTTGGTGATGTCTCCGCAGCCCATGCAGATCACTCTGTAAGGAGCAACGAACTCGTGACGAGGTGTGGACGGAGTCACACAGGCTTGCGCAGCGACGCCTCGTCAACATGCCAGGTGCTCATCAGGCCAGATCGGCTCATCCTGTGCAAGGGGCTGCTTTGACGGCGCAACATGGGGGGTGCAGGCGCATCCTTTTGCTGTGCAGTGCTGCGCCACAGCGCAGCTCATACCGCATGCCACAGCTCACACCCACTTGTGCGTGGTGCGATGCAGCCATGCATCTCCGCCATGCCCCTCGGTTTATAACCCAATATATTTCCTGCTGGATGAGCATACTGCAAGAGATGATATTCCGCTCACCTGTGCGTGGTGCCGTGCAGCTCCAACACGTCCCTCGCACCCGCAGCATGGTGCAGCCGATCCACATTCTGCGTGATGAGCTCCCCCACCCAGCCGCCGGCCTGCAGCCTCGCGAGGCCCTCATGCGCTGCGTTGGGCTGCACGTTGGAGAACTCCCGCCAGCCCGCAAAGCTGCGAGCCCAGTAGCGGGACCGCGCCTCTGGCGTGGACATGAACTGCATGGCATGGTACAAACGCCTTTTGAAAACGTGCAATTGCATTCACTGGTATCGGGGTGAGGGCAGCACACGGGATCAGGGGAGGTGCAGTGCCGGAAGGTGTGGGAGCAGGGGCTGGCTGATTGGTGGGAGGGACAAGCGCACGAGCAGCGGGGCAGCGGGCGTCACCTGCTGGTGCGTCATTGGCTTGAAGCCAGTGGAGTAGGCTCCCCTCGCGCCTCGATAGTCTGGAATGTTGCTTTCTGCAGTAGATACCATTCATCAATGTGATGTTGGCAGGTGCAGGCATCATGTTTCACGCCATGCACAGCACAGCATTGCATGCGAGATGTACCTGTGCTGACTCCAGCGCCTGTCAGCACTGTCACGCTGCTGGCGCTCTGCAGGAAATCTGCCAGGCTTTCCAGCGCCTGCGGCGTCCAGGCCACCTCAATTTCACACCTGTACACATCGTAGCAATGCACCGATGCGACCGCAGCACATGCACTGGACGTCTCCATTCAGACATGCGCATGCGCAATCGATGTTGACACAGGGAACCTGCCTCGTTAGTGATGGGCGGCACGGCCGGCGCGGTCAGCGGCACATTCGGAGGCCGCTGCCATTCACTGTCAGTCGCCGGCGCCTGCAGCCGGCCAGTGACCAGCCTGCCGTCGCTGGTGATTCGGTCCTGTCCAAGACACACACACGCTCTCAATATCCTCCACTCGCCCACAATCTGCAATGTTTGCCATTTGACGGCTGCATTCGGCGCACATCGACTGACATGCATGCGACTGACCTGTGAGAAGACCCGGGCGTTGCGGCTGGCCATCTCGACGGATCCCGGCGCCTCCTCGCGAGCCAGCGAGCCCGGTGCATCGGCGCTAAAGGCCCGCAGCTGGATGGGACGGACTCTGCATGACCGAGCGCCGGGCAGTGGAGGGCAGCGGCTGAGCAGCTGCTGCATGCTGTGCAGTGCTCGCAGTGCCGCTTGGGAGTTCACCAAAGTAGTCATGCAGCACGAGCTGCGTGTGCCCTAGGATCGCCGGGACTTGCTGCTGCAGCTGCACCAGCACCACCAGGATGTCAGCACGAGGTCGAATGCTGCGATTGGCAGCCGCTGTTGTAGTGGCACTTTCAGCGGTGCAATGCACCTGCAACCGCTGTTCAAGTCATCAGGTGCGCTATGTGCAAGCGGCACTGCTCGGCGATCGTGGCTTCATGCTGGCAACCCGGTTTGATGGAGAGGGGCAATATTTTGCCCCAGAGCGAGATTTGAAATTGAACGGCGACTCCATCGCAATGCTTGTTGCCATTGCTTTAGTCCCTCTGCACTTATAGGACATACATCTGCAACGCTGTGCGTCAGGTTGTATTGCAGATGTATTGCAGATTATAGGCACTGATATTGACACCGAAACGATATCAGTTCCTCAGAAAAGCAATGAATGCAGAGGCCACGAGATATAACATTGCATGCACAGAAGAAGATGCCAGGATCGGATCAGTGGCTGCTACCAGGTTGCAGGCGCTGCAGAAGCTGAGACTGAAGACGGTGGTCAAGGTGGGCATCGTGCTGGCATGATCTACGCTGCAGCGATCCGGCGCCGATATGTACTGAATCTCTGGGAATTCACATGTCACTCTGTGACATTCAATCTGGCCTCGTGTCGGGGTGATACCGTGGGCCACGCCCACGTCTGACCAGCGATCCTTGCTGCGGCGCCATGCACAGGAAAGCCACTGCTCGCCGGTGCACCAGCTGCTGTTCAATTCGGTGGACCCGCAATGCGGCAACCTGCTCGCCTCGCTGGGCAAGACCCAGGTGGGGCGAATGAGTCACGTCTGGCGTATGTGTGCCGGCGCCAAAGCCGCTGCTGCTAACATCGATTGTCCGCATCGGCGCAACATGACATCTGCGAACGTGACTGTTGCAGGCAACGATCTACGACGACCTGCATATGGGCAGCTTCATCGGCGTGGTAGTGCACTTCACGAATGAAGTCACGGAGCACGCTTGCGGCGGGGTGCGCCGCTGCCTTCCCTTGCCAAGATCGGATTGGATTGCTTCTGCGGGCTGCAGCCGATCAACTGCCCCCAATGCTGGCCGCACATCCCAGTTGCGATGTCTTGACCTACAACTGCGTATGCTGCCAATGGCATCGCTCCTCAGCATGTGTGGTATCGATTCATGCAGGGGCTGCAGGCGTGCGCGTGGCTGAACGCCCGGAGCTGGTCGCCGCACACACACGGCGACGCCTGCCTGGTAAGGAAGAATACACAAGGTCATGCACTGTCATCATCGCATATCGTCAACGAATGCTGCCGGAAAGCCTGGAGATAAGCATATATGGCCACATCTGCTGCTTGTGCCGAGTCTTTCACACCCGCTGTTCATGCGCTCGCGGCCCAGGCGGTCGCAGGCGAGGACCCAAATATCTCCGTCATCAGCGTTGCGGAAGCTCGCATCACACACCTGCTGCAAGGTGCGTGGCCTGTGCACAGGCTCTGAGTATGCATCACCTAGCATGCCGCCAGTCGAGACAGGGGTCAAGGACACCCGAGGGAGACACGGTGCAGAGTGGGGATGCTTATTCCAGTGTGTCAACTCGTCGATTTCAAGGGATTTTGTCTTCTAATATTTCTTCTTTTGGAAGCTCTTCTCCTATATATAATCCGATACTTCTTTCAATGCAACAAAAAGCAGGGCACCGGCGGGAGGTGGTGCAGCTGGGCAGCGCGACCGCGGCGCCGGGATTGCTGGCGTCGCTGGCCCGCGATGGCGAGCTGCGCACCTGGGACGTGCCCTCCTCCTCCTGCACCTCCTGCAGCCCCTCTGTCGCGACCAGCATGGTGAGGTTTTCCACCTTTTCAAGGCAAGGCGGAACTGACGCGACACCGCGATGCTCACCAAAAAGCGGTACTGTCTGAGACGTGCCCCCCGCTGCCTGCACCTGCTGCCTCCCCTCCGTGAACACAAGCATGGTTGCGCCAGTCAGTAGTGCGTGAGCGGCACCCTGGGGCAATGTGCGGTGTTCTGACCTGCTATTGCAGCAGAAAGAAGCCGGCTTCTGGGTTATGGCTCGCCACTGGCGGTGCAGATGATCCGAGGGAATGCAGGCGGCCCGTGCCCCACTTCCTGTCCCACTTCTTGCCCATGACCCATGCGCACAAGCATTGGCCCGAATGTGGTAATGTGAACGAGTTCTGAAACCGCGTACAAATCGCAGGCGGTGCACCCTGATGGCAGCTGCATTGTGACGGGCGGCCGGCGCGGCGCGCTGCACTGCTGGTCCCTGCCCTCCGGCCCGGCTACGGGCCCCAGCAGCGGCGTGGCAGCAGCAAATGGCAGCAGCGCGGTGGCGGCAGCGGCAAACGGCGGCAGCGAGGCAGCGGCGGGCGGCGCCGGCGCGGCGCCGCCAGACCTGCGGGACGCGTGCAAGCCGCTGCACATGCAGGGCGGCGGCCACACGGACACTGTAGACCGCATGGTGAGATTCAAGTTCATCTATTTATTACATCTCTGGGTACTCAGGGTCTTGATCACGATCATAAAAACCTCGGCTCAACCCCACGAGGTCTCTGGAGGGTGTAGATCATTGGCGCATTCAAGGGGTGGCGGTCAATGGAGAGAGGTGCAGCAACCCGCCCCTGCATGACCCTGCCGGCTTGTCCGCATAGAGTCTCGCATGGCTCTGCTGAGGCATGTGCCGGCGCCACCCCCTGCTGCAGCCTGTCCCTTTGACGTCTGTTCCTCTCGCATTTCTCTGAAGACCTACGGCCATTTGCTGAAGATCTCAACCTACTGTGATGCAGCTGTTCCTGAGCGCCGAGCGGCTGGCGACGAGGTCATCCGACGGGCGTGTGTGCGTCTGGGACTGGCCACAACAGCAGCTGGTCACCACCTGGAAGGCAAGCTCCTCTTCTATCTGTTGCACGCACAGAGCCCTGCATGGGCGTGCCTGTGAAGTTGTATGCGACTTGCCGGAAGCTCCTGCAGATGTGCTGTGCTTTTCATCTGAGCTGTCCGCTCTGGCGCCACAGCACTCGGCATCTGCTGTGCCGCTCTGGGGCGTGTTTTGTGCAGTTGTTCCTCTTCCTGGTGCGTCAACAGGATCACATGTGCCGTGCAGGTCCCACATTCAGTAGCTGGCTGCGGCTTCAATGCCACAGCAGATGGCGCCTTCATCTGTGCGGTGCAAGCCTTGGCCCACATGTCTCGAAGCACGATGCCTTACCCTCTCACGACTGGCATATAGATGCTCATGCTGTCATGGAGTACCCACAGCCAGTGGGAATGACTTGCGATGTCGTGCAGGGCAACACGCGGGGAGGCGTGCACGTGTATGAAGCTAGGGATGGCAGCCGCATCGCCAGCATGGCCTCCGACAAGGTGCCGCTCCTGCAGGTCGCTCCAGCCTGCTGTCTGCACTTGCACGTCCATGTGAGGCGCAAGCATGAGCGGCTGTCCAAAACCAAGATCAACCCGCGCCCCGCCGATCGTCCTGGCTGCACATGGGACCAGATGTTGGCTATCGACTCATTGTTGGTTCACATCTTCCCATCAAACCTCCGAACTATTGTGAGAACCATGCGACGAAGACCGGAACAATATATGCCCGCACAGGTGGCGGCGCCGGTGGAGGCGTGTGCACTGAGCAACGACTGCCGACACCTGCTGGCCGCCGCTGGCAAGGGCTTTGTGTTCCGCTACGAGCACAACCCCAGGCACGCCGCCGCTGCGCAGGTGGGTTGGCTGTCCTCGACTGCTGGTTTTGTGTTGCGCGAGCAGCTGCCACAGAGGGACAGCGGTCATCAGTTTGAAAGGAACAGCCCACCAGCAGTTCAGTACTAGTGGTGCCGCTTCACCGGTCACGGGCGCAGACGAACCGCGGCCGCAGTGTGGCAATCACTTTTAGGTTTGCACACTGCATGAGTCGGCATCGCTTGCGCCACTGCTGCTGACGACTGCTGTGTGGCTACTGCAGGATGGCGACAAGGAGAATTCAGACGCAAATGTGGCAGAGGACAGCGGAGGGATGGCTGATGGAGGGGTGGCAGAGGACACCGCAATGAAGGAGGCTTCATGATGCTACACTGTGTTGGATGCCTTCTTGGTCATTTGCGGCGCGTCACAGTCTTGACTCGAAGTCCTGCAGTGCTAGATGCCGTCGCAGCGAAAGATCTCTTACACCGTGTTGGTGAGCACCAGATGTCGCCAGTCAATGATAACCTTTCCTCAAATCCAGCACTGAGAGGTATGCTGTGCAGGGTTTGCTGTCCCAACGCCTGTCGAAGCACACACCTACCTACTGTACACAAGCTACGCAGAAGAATGATACAAGAAAGAAAACAGTGCATTTCGGTACAGTTGCGCCATAGCCTGCGGATGCCTTGCGGTGCCCGCGTTCATTTCAAGGTCGCCAACATGCGGATCATTCATACTTTGTAGGGCCACGTTGACACTGTGCCCGTGCCTACAGCAGCAAATGGGCGAAATATCCTGCTCAGCGGCCGGAGCCGGCCCAGAACCGCTGGCCCCACGACTGCTGCATTGGCGGCGCCTTCCCGACGTCGCCCTCCCCGGCGCGCCAGGAGCCGCCGCCGCCGCCGCCGCCGCTGCCATCCGCTTCTGCGCGATGTTCATGCTTCGTATAGACTTTCAAATTGGCTCCCCTTTACTCGATAGACTGAAGATGAAATCAGCTGCGTTCTGGTAGCATGCTATCTGCAGGGAGTTGAGGTCCTGTTCAAAACACTCGCACCGCCGCCGTGGTGCCGCCCCTCCGCATCGTCCACATGGTCCCATGCCCCGCTCCCGCCGCTGCTGCCGCTGCCCCACTGCCCGTGCTCGCCGCCGGCAGGAGGTTCTGCGGGCCGCCGTGGCGCCGAGCGCGGCGGCGACGGCGGCGGAGCCTGAGCGGCGCCGCGCCTGCCGGCCTGGCCGCCGCGGCGGCGCATCGCTGCTGCCTCCTGCAGCAGGGCATGGCCACATCGGGCGTCGGAAGCCCAAGGTCGCTCTGCCACTTCATTCCCGCAAGTAACGGCAGAAGGTCTTCGATTTCAGGCCCCCATACCTGCCGCAGCAGCGCCTCGTCCTCCGCAGGCGTGCGCGCAAATTCATCGACAGACAGATCTGCACTTGTGAAACGCAGCTAGAAAAAGTCTCGATCGTCAGGCTTACCTGCCGCAGCAGGGCCTCGTCCTCGGCAGGCGTGCGCGCAAACCAGCCGAGCAGCGGGACAGACAGCGCCGCCTTGCGCGCGGAGTGGCCGATCGAAACCAGCTCCGGGCGCACCTGCGTGATGAAGGATGGTGATACCATTGACAAGCACATTGGATCTTGACACAGGACTGGAGCGCCCAGGCAGACGGCGACGGAATAAATATCATAGAACACCAACACTTGAGAAAAATGCTTGGCAGGATCAGTTTCAGCACACCAGGGTCTCGTGCAGCGAGTTGAGCGTGTCATCGATGGCGGGCTGATGCTTCAGAAGCAGCGGGCGCACAAAGCGCAGGTACAGCCGTCTCGCACCCTGTCGTTGAAGAGGAACAGCATTGAGTCTCTGATACATTAATGAAGATGTGCGTAACTGACAGCATGCAGGTACATGTTGCTTATGAGGCATGTGTCACATGCGGCACACCTGGAAGGTGGGCAGCTGCAGCCACAGCAGGAACGCCAGCTTTGTCTGCCACCACCATGGAAACCTGCAGCACCGACGCAGGCAAGTTTGACACACGAGCTTCCAGTTGGTACATGACTTCCGACTTAGTGATGAGGCAAGTCATCCCATCTGTTCTTTCAGCTGCGTCAAAGTGGTCGCGTCAGAGCAAGTTTGTGGCATTCCGCGCCGTGGCATCTGTCCGACAATGCGCAAATTAGCTCACCAGGTGACGAGCTTGGACGCATGTTGCTCCAGCAGCGTGAAGCTACCGTAGATCGACCAGTAGAGCAGCCTACGCACCAGACTTGTTCTCAAAGGCATCGGCACACGAATGCCGCCGTGAAGGCTGGAATAGATGCATGCAAGTACGCCCCCCGCTCATGCACGGACAGTGCTCGTGCTTCATGTGAGCGTCCGTCGCAGGGGTATAGAGGATCAACAACCAGCATTGCGCCTTTGATTGGTGATTTTGGTCGTTGATATTTTTGACCAGCGCACCACTGCGCATCGCGTCGTGGGTGCTCCTCCAGGGGCGCCTCTATTGCATTCAAACTCGCATACACAGGGTATACCGTGCCCACCACCGAGCTGCGCGCAACAAAAAGAAGGTCTGTCTTGAGGCATGGTGTTGCAAAGCGCATCGCCAAGCACGCTGACCCTTCCATTTGACGCCTCTCAGGATGGTGTGCGGCGCAGGTGCAGGGCACGTGTGTTATATTACCACAGGCTGAAGGAAACCGAACCCACCAGGCAGCTCTGAAAACCACATTCGTGGAGGATGGCTGCAGCAGTATCTGCAGGCCGACCTGCGTTTGCAACAGAAAAATCTTGAACAACCGGCCTTCGAGTCTCAAGTGGCTTGATGGTGCACTACTACATAAGCGGCTATCCTGTGGCCACACAGCGCACCGACTCAGCAAGCGCCGCGACGAACGTCATGCTTTGTGTCGAAGGAGGGCAGCTGTTGGAGGAAGAAGTCCCAAATCACTTTGGCAGGCACGGCGAATGTGCCCACCGCGCAAACGAGGACTACAGCGACACTGCCAGCGACGATTTGCAGGCGGGAGGACCGACGCAAAGTGTCGATGCTGCAAGGAATGGGTGTCGAAAATGCGCTTCGTTTCGGAACTGAGGGAGGGCAGCTATTGTTACTCCCCGGTTCACAGGCCGCGGCGCCGGCGCAACCGTGCGCCGCACATAACACTTAGCGAAGCGTCGGACTTATCTGTCAGCAACTAGGCGAGTTGGAATCCTGTCGCTTTATGTACGCCTGACGCCCTTCTAGGCGCAGAGGGCGTCAAACTTTCAACTTTCAACTTATTTCACTGCAACAATCCGTCCGCATTGCCGCCGAGGCGATTGAGCCAGCTGCGCTTGCGGGCCACAGCAGTGCAAAGGCTGTTCATCCTGTGTTGTTTTTCGCTGTGTGCAGGTGTGGAGGCTGTCGAGCAAGCAGGCTGTGCCCATGGGACGCAGAGACCCTACGGCGCGCTGTCGTCTACGGTTGCAGCTTGCACGCCGCGCGGACGATAAGTGAGATTCACAAACACGATCCTGCACAGCCGCACCGTGCACGCACGCCTTTTGAGACCACTTGCCCCGCTGATGGGGTTTGTCGGACACATGGGCGTGCCACATCGATCGCCCTTTTGCAGGTACAGGTCTGTGTGCTATTCGGCAACATGCACCTTCAATTCAGAGGGCACAACACGCAGCGGCGGCTGGGTAAAATGCCTGGCTCGAACATACCTCATGCTGACACCAGGTTCTGTCTTGGCTACAGGAGCATGATGCGGCGGTCCAGGTAAGTGGATATCGCCTGGGAAAATGGCGAAGAGACGGTGGTCGCGAAGGGCTCATGCAGGCATGGCGTGCATGTTGGCTGTGTGAAGCGTGGCATCATTTGTGTGCATCAAAGCTTCAGTCCACAACCTGTAACTTCGTTATGCTTTTGTCCCCAATTTGAAGGTTCCTGCCTTGATTCTTGTGTCCTAGCGCATGCAACAATGCCTGCATTCAGTGCGACTGCACACCGACTGCGATGATGTTGAGAGAATTTAAACAGTCGTCTGATGTCCCGTATGGGTCATGTGCAGACAACTCACTCTCTGAGCAGCCGATCTGATGAGCGCCATGCATCTACGAGAGTGTCTGTGTGTTGTCTGGCCACTTGCCGCAGCGTTCAGGCTCAGCAGAGGGCACTGACTCGTACAGATTGAACACGGCATTCGCATTCGAGCATAACTCCGGCTGCTCCAGTTCGTGCCCGTCTCGTGCAACTACATCCACGCCTTCGGAGTTCTGACTCCAAGCATCGTCTCGAATGGGCAACCCTGCCACCTGTGTGCAACATTCACAACAGAGCCATGAGTCCAGAGCTTGCCAGTTTGGTGTGCGTCGAATGTCACTTCAGAATGCTACGTCCACAACTAGCACAGTCAGCAGCGGTCTGGTTTATCTGTATGGCGCATGTTGATGTCACTATTGCCAACCATCAAATCTAGCCATGACCTTGTGTTGTCAGCCCCTGTGCACACGGACACGGCATTGCTGATGCACACACCAGCATTCCAGGGAATCACATCGTGCAATCAACATGCAGTGGAACAACTCGGGGCACTAGCAATCTGTTCCTACCTTTGAGCCTGCGGAGCGCCAGCGCGGCTTAAGCCGAAGGGGCACCCCAGCTGTGCAGGGTGCGGCGCAGCACCCCTGCGCACTCGGATGGCGTTTCCCAGACATGCACAGGCGCCGCCACGTCCCCCACTGGCCACATGCTGCTTCCTGCAGGGCATCCCGCCTGCATGGCATCACGCCGCAAACACGTCGGGGTGCTGCTGCCTGCTGTGCAGCGCACAGACCAATTATCTCAGACCAGTCGCCTCACCGAATTGCCGCAATGCATTGGATCCCCAGCCTGGCCGCGGTGATGCCCTCATGATGTCGATCTTGCCACGCCTCGGCTCAGCGAAGCGAATGCTCACTTGTGAGGTGTCGATGCCAACCTGAGACTGATCTGGCACTTCGTGGTCGCGCCGCTGCGCCATGGGATCCGCCGCCGCATCGCCCCGCTGCTGCGGCGCCGCCGCCGCCGACTCTGCCGCTGCCGCCGTTGCTCCCGCCGTATCAGCGTCCGCTTGCAGCTGCCGCTCTGCGACGTCGAGTCTGCCACCGCCGGTGCCGGCACCGCTGCCAGCACTGGCGTCGCCGCCGCCGCCGGTGTATGGCCTGAGCGCCGGCTGCGGCAACTCACTGTCGCCTGCGGGATTCAGGACGCGGGCGGCATCTGCCGCGAGCCGTCGCACCAGCGTCGCCGTGTGGCCTTCCGGAAAGGTGCCGCCGCCTGTCCACGCAGCGCTGCTGCTGCTGCTGCTGCCGCAGCCGCCTGGGGTGCTGCCGCCGCCGCCGCCGACACTATCACTGCCGACTGCCTGCGCCGCTGGCGCTGGCGGTGGCGGCGGCGACAGCCTGGCGCCCGCTGCCGCCCGTATATCGGCCGACTCTGCAGCCAGCAGCTGCAACAGTGACGCAGGGCAGCCGTCCGGGTAGTTGCTCCGGGCCAGGATGGCGTCCGTCGGCCCAAGCCGCGTGCATGGGCAGAAGTCGCCCCTGTGTGATGCAGACACTGGCGCATGGTTTCGCTAACCACCAGTACATCGAGGACAGGTTGGTTTCCTCGGCAGAACAGCTTCATCGCTCTGTGTTCTGGACAACAAGGATAGCACATGCCGCAGATCGACTGGACGGGTGCAGGGTGCGCTGCAATTTGTATCGCTATCAAATGCATCTTGTCACCAGGCAGGGTTTATAGAGTGGAGAGCGCGAGCGGGAACCCACCGGCCGTCGCCCAGGTAGACCACATGGCGAAACTGGCGGGCCACCAGCAGCCGCTCCATGATCTGCGCATGCCACGCCAGACTTCAGCAGGTGGCTCTGCAGACATGGCAGGGACTCGGACATGCAGCAGTGCTTCCAATGAAAGTCACTTTCTCGGCTGCAATTTGAATCGAGTTGAGCTGCAATTTGAACGTGCGACTTCGGCATCGCTGAGAACGAAGGAGTCACACACCTGGCCCTTGCACATGTTGTCGGGGCACGCCTCGCAGCCGTGCGCCTGCGCATGGTACGGCCTCACCCGCAGCGCTCCCCCCTCAAATGCAGCAGGGTTCGTGTGCACCGCCCAGAAGCAGTCCTGCGGCCCAGAGGAGACACTAATGGTTGTTGGTGTCATCTGATGTAATTCATCTGATGTAATTCATCTGATGTAATTCTTTTCTTGAAGTGGAAACCACTGTGGTGGGCGCAGGCAAGAAGTGCGGAGTGTGGAGCGGACGCCTGGCAGATTCGTTGAGCAGGAAAGACTGTGCAAGCGCACGGCACCCACGGCCAGCGCCACAGCAGCTGGTATGGTTTTTGGTACGAATGAGATAGGATGTGGGTCGGATGGTGCAGTCACCAGCACTCAAGCCAGAAGCAAAAGAAATGACACTCACCTGCAGGCCGTGTACGGCCAGCAGCTCGTCAATGAACACCGAGTTGGCGTCGCTGACGATGACCTGCTCGATGTCGCCCGCCGCTGCAAGCGCCCTGATCGCCTGCGCAGAGCCCGACAGGAGGCTCCCTTACTCTTCCGCTGCTGACCAGCCTCAGGTTTGGAAAGAAAGCGGCGCTGAAGGCTGGCTGGCCACGGTACACAGCAACCCCCATAAGGCTTCTACCTTCGAGGAAACCCAGCGAATCCCTTGCAACCAGAGACGCTACAGGGTGGCAACAGGCGCACCGCAGCGCAGATGCGCACCTGCACGATTTCCGATGCAATCGGCACAGTCCGCGCCGCAGCGCGCACGGCGGCCTCATCGGCGCCGCACTCCGCCGCTGCTGCCTGCATCGCGGCGTCCATGAGGCTCGTCCACCCGGACACCTCCTGCAGTGGGACCACAACTGAACTGTGCTCGGCAACGAAACACATCCACCCCCGTGTTACACCTTGCGCCTTGCACAAGACAGAGCACACTATTCGTTCAGAGGGCAAGCAGCGTGAAACGTCGCCCGCAAATGAGGCACTCACGTAGTGCAATGCCGGTAGACAAAGCGCGCCGGTGACGTCGCAGTGGCAAGGCATGCACCGTCTGCAGACAACGCCTTCTGTCGCTATATTCAGAGTTACCTAAACCCTACCTGCTGCAGTCGCAGGAAGGCGGGCTTTGCGCCCAGCCGCTCCACGACCCAGGTGTCACTGTTAGCCTCCAGCATAGTCCAGTCGTAGTCCCACACCACTAACGCGCGCGCCTGCACACAGCAGTGACACAGCTGTGATGTGCTTTCAACTTATATAAGTTGAAAACGCGGGCTATTCACTGCTTTCCAGCCGAAGATTCCACACCACCAGCGTGTGCGCCTGCACGGTCGGTGCCATATTGTGACGCACCGCGCTGCACACGCCGAGCAGCCACCCTCATGATTGGCGCACCAGGGGTAAACCACCCCACCAGGGGTACCACCCCACCAGGGATAGGGGTGACACGCGAGGTGCATGTTGATGTTTGTGTCTTGACTCAAATCCCTTTGTTCAACATGCAGTGTGATAGTGCTTTGGGGGTCAGAAACTTCACTCTGCAGCGAGACGGTCAGCACCTGCGATGAGACCGGGCGCGGGACCGCGGCACCACGTGCAATCGCCGCCGCCAGTGCGGCCGCCGCCGCCGGCGGCTTCCGTACTAGCTGGTAGATGTGGACGGCGTGCACCAGGTCGTGCCGCCGCACGCGGCGCAGGAACCGGTAGTTGAAGCCTGCGGCGGCCACCAGCGGGAAGAATGCGTGTGTCTCAGTGCGGTCCGGCAGCGACGCGATGACCTGCGGATGTGCACAGCAGACTGTAGTTATTGATGATTTGGCGGGGGTATCATTGTGTGGACCTGCTGCGGCCAATTGCAGGGAAAACAGCCGCGTCTCCGTTCGGTCCGGCGGAGAAGCGATGACCTGCGAAAGCACATGCTGCATTTGTCATACAGACTCTCACAAGCTTCGACCATTGGTGATGGCGTTCGTGTCTAGCTCCCCACATCCCGTGCGACACCAATTATGCAGGAAAGCCAATAGCTGCGTTCAACGTCTGCGTCGTGCGAAGGGTTGCCGCGCACATGTTGCAGTGGAAGCTGCAGCCGGCGTCCACCTTTGTGTCGGGGCTCAGTGCCGCCAGCCGCACAACAGTTTCCAGCATTGCGCATTGACTACTTCTTCAGCAATGTGTGCAGATCATCTTCCGCCATCTCACCTTTGTGTCGGGGGACAGTGCCGCCAGCCGCACGATGCTGTCCAGCAGCGCGAAGAAGCAGTCGCCATCGTAGCAGACGTCTGAGGCTATGACATAGTCCCAGCCGCCGCCCTGGCCCTGCGGTGGCGGCAGGTCGGCGGTGCCCCAGATGAGCTCCCGCACGGCGATACGCGCATCCGGTCCTGAGTGTCACAGAAATGCGCATATCAGAAAGCGCGCTGATATATTTCCTGTGTCACGGCGGCAGGCAGCAGCAGCTTGTGCCAGGTCCTAGTTGAAGCATGCATTGGAGCATGTGGCAGCATCACGGACCCTGCTGCATCCTTGTGAAAGTCCCCTGTACAGGTGTGTGCAATAGCGCCACAGGCCTGCCGATGCAGCTGAGTGCATGTGCCGGAAAGACACCTCCCAGCTTGGCTGGAGCGAAGTTGAGGCTGGCGTTGTAGCGCAGCAGCTCCATACACGCGGGCAGGTCCGTCAGTGTGACGAACGCGCCGCGGAGCCCCAGCGCCTGAGGCCAAAGGACTACTGTCACAACACAATCTGCGGCTTGATACGCCCAGGCTTGTCTGTAGCGAGGCACCAAACTTGTGTGCTGCACATGGACAAACCACTGGTTATCCTGGTGCCACACGCCATCACATGCCATGCTTTCCTGCTGTTCAGTGTGGATTGGAGGACCTCAAATGGCGGGACTCACGATGCCGACGGTACCGAGGCCGGCGCCCAGCTCGATGACTCGACGCCCGTGCAGCGAGCCCGGCGGCAGCACCTGCCCCAGGAAGTCTATGAGCTCCGGTGCCGCCGTCCACAGGGAGTGCCCCAGGGCGTAGCCCCAGCTGTTGAGCGGGTCGGAGGCGACCTGCACGGCGGTTGCGGCAGTCTCAGCAGGTGCATTTCGCGCCGCAGATCGGTTGCGCAATCGCCAGCCTAAGCTTCAAGGACCCACCTTGACTTTGAAGCCCTCGCCGGCGTCGAGGTCGTACCTCAGGAGCTTGTCCATCTCCATAGGCTCGGCCATGCCAGTCTGCAGCGCAGCAAGTGGCGGTGCTTGGCGCTCTGCGGCGACCACAGCTTGATATCACACTGCACACGCGAGAGAACTATCTCATGGATGCTGCAGCATTCTTACCGCGTGCAAGAGCTCTGCTAATGCCATGGCTCCTGTCGAAACTGGTGCTGCACTTGCTGTTGCTGGCTGCCAAATGTCAACGACAACTTGCAAGCTGAGGCCCAAAGCGCGCAGATCTGACACATAACACCGCTGGCAGGAGTGAAGCAGTTGCAAAGGAACATGCGATGGCTGTTCCTGGAAGTGCATCGTTCCGGAAAGCCATTGCTGCTTTCGGAATATTAAACCCGATTGTTGAAACTAACCTGAAAGGCCTTCAAGGGACTGCCCATCAAAGGTGATAAGAAACGCGTTAGCGGCATCGCGAACAGAAGTTCTTGTCTTCTTGTCTGGTCACAAATCGTTCAGCAGCAGCAGCTACCATAACAAAGAAGCCTTCGTAATCCAGCTCACGACCCAGCTTACGTCTCAGACCGGTCTTGGGCATTTGCCAACATGATCATCGAGGATGTCACAGACCGTTACGAGAGCGAGACCCAGGCACAGCGCGACGCAGGCGACGCAGTTGCGTCTCAGCACGACGACGAGGATTCCTTCCACGACGCAGCAGAGTCAGAGGACTCGTTCGAGGATGCGACCGAGCACTTTGATGTCGATGCCCTGAGAGCGGCGCAGCGCAGGGCGCAGGCAGCAGCTGAAGCGGGTGAGCTGTATGCTCGCTTATCATATAATGTTGCCACAAATTTCCACGACGGTTTTGCCAAATGACGCGTAAACTGCAGTACTTCTGTCAGTGGACGTCGTCCAGGCGCCTGGAACCGGGCCACAGGCATCAACGCCATGCCGTTTCTTCCCAGGCGGTGCCCGCGGCTCAGCTGGAGAGCAGGCAGTCCAAGATCAGCCTGTTGCAGACGCCGACACCGTTGTCTCAACCTCAGGGCAGCAGGCCCCGGGGGGTGCAGAAGGACAGCATGACACAGCGCCAGCGGCAGCAGCGGAATCACCGGCGGCAGACGATGCCGCAGACGGGGCAGCGGAGCAGCAGGAAGGTGCAGTAGAGAATCAGGGGGAATGTGCGGACGACGACTGGCCGCAGGGGCGGCGCTTCCGGGAGCCGCACGCAGCGCAGCCTGAGGAAGGAGAGGAGCCAGCTGAAGCGGAAGCTGAGGCAGGGCTGCCCCCGGAGGAGGTCCTCCCTCCAGAGGAAATCCAGGTGCCTGCTCCACAGCAGCGGCTTCTTCCTTGTGCTCTGGCAGCGGAATGCTTGCGCCAGGAGGTTTGCGAACAACGCTCCAGATGACGCAGGCGACCAATGATCATCTCAACAGACGACTATCACTCCACGCAGAAGCGCACAGAGGAGGCGGAATCGCTGAAGCAGCAGGGCAACGCGCTGTACGCGGAGGGCAAGCTCGAGGAAGCCCAAGTGCGCTGGTCGTATACCAAACGTTTTTGGAAGAACTTATTTTAATACATCACCGCAACCAACGCGGCTGCCCATCGAGGCGGCAGACTGTTGGCGGTCCCTGCTCAGCTACATAGCATCAACATCCTTGTCTGGCTCTGCAACTTCGGCTTCTGCGATCACATAGAGGTGTGTGTTCGAGCGCTGCTTCGTGCTCACGCAGGCCAAGTATGGCGAGGCGCTGGACGCTGCGCCGCTGTCGGCGCCGCAGCGCGCTGTGTACTTTGCGAATCGTGCGGCGGCAGCGCTGAAGCTGCAGCAGGTGCTGCTCGGCTGTCCTGACCTCGTCAGGCACACTGCTCGTGGTGCAGACACGATGCCATACAGGTCACAGTCACGATCTGTCAGCATTGCGCGTGTCTGGTGGAGTTTCTTATCGCAGCAGCACCTCACTGGGAAGTACGTTTCACAATTCACAGTCACAATCCAAACCACCTTCAGTAATGTCTGTGCGCTGCAGTGGAGCAACGCCGCGGCAGACTGCACCGCGGCCATCGGCATCGACGCCGTCTACCTAAAGGCCTACATGCGGCGGGCGACGGCGTACGAGCAGTCGGACGATCTGGAACGCGCTCTGACCGACCTGAAGAAGGTGCGAAAGATTACACGCGGCGTCAACCGAGTGACACCGGATGCTGGATGTCAATGCGCTGGTGTGCAACTTTCTCTTGGCCGCCTGAAAAAGCAGCACCACATGCAGGCCACCCCAGAAGCCGAGCCCGGCAAGGGTCTGAGCCACCCTGGCGAGGACGCAAGGCGGTCCACCTTGCAGTGCGGAACATCACCGACATTTCGAACTCAAACGTCCAGGTCGTGGAGCTGGACCCCGGCAACGCGGCGGCGGTGGCCAAGGCTGCAAAATTGGAACCGGTGGTGCTGGAGCGGCGAGAGAAGATGAAAGAGGAGATGATCGGTGCGGATCAGGACCCTGCTGGACATGGCTTTGGCCTACGCTCCTGCTGGTCACGGCAGCGCGACACCATCTGTCCTTCACCGTCGCAGCAACGAGTCGCGTCTGTTGGTTCTTGCGCGCCCTTACAACCACAGAGTGTTGCACTGTGAGGACGCCTGTGTGCCAGCAGCGGGATCATCCCTTGTTTGTGAATGTGATGTGTGTGGCCGCAGGCAAGCTGAAGGACCTGGGCAACACGGTGCTCGGCAAGTTCGGCATGTCGTTGGACAACTTCAAGGCGGTCAAGGACCCCACCACCGGCGCCTACTCCATCAACTTTGGGCAGTAGTCGGCAGACGAGTGCAGACTGGGTATGGTAAAACCAATGAGGTTCGGCCGGTCGAAAGTCCTGACCCCGGCGCCTATGCCATCGACTTTAGGCAGTGTCCGGCAGAAGATCACGCAAGGCGATTGGTCGGTCCGTAATGGAGCTTGGGCAGAACCCGGCAGACGAGGACGTGCGCATGCGCATGCCGCACCCATCATGTACGACAGGTTATCCATGTAGTGCCAGCGACAGTGTAGCGGCGGAGCTGGCTTCATGCGGCACTAAGTGTTTTGTGTAGCATTCATAAACTCTCAGCACTCTGCCGCACACCGTCCATGCGGCGGCCCCATTCGTCTCTGTCTCTCCGCTCTCCGTCATCTATCATACATTGCACGTTGCTTCAGGTCCCGTCGGCACCGTCTCAGCCCCACAGCTTGCCGAAGGACCAGTACGCAAAGCCAAGGCCGAACAGCGGCACCAGGACGCTGACCGCCAGGATGACATTCAGGACGTTGAACGGCGACCCCTTCCACTTGTCTCCGTCCCTGCGCATGCACAGACCTGCTTCTGTAAGTACGCCTTCCAGTGTGCAGTGCAGGACCACATATATATGGCACAGTGTCCTACCGTGCGGCTGGCAGATCTTCAGCTGTAAAAGTCACAATTTGCAGCTTAGAGCAGTTAGGCTGTAGGGCGGATCATGGTGCAGGCTCACGCAATAAAGCTACGATTTTGCGTCGCTTAACTCACCAGGCGTCGGTGTACAAGTCCTCCCTGTCCCGCTTCTGCCGCTTGCTCACATCGGCCGCCGCAGTGCGCCCTGCGCCGAGGCGCAGAACAGCGTATGGATGCAATGCCTTTGGCATTGTGCAGCTCATGCACAGCGATGCTGCTGGCTGTACGTTGTGTCCGAGCAGTCATTGACTCACCGAGCTGCTCTCTCACAGTTGAGGGTCCCAATTTCCTGGGATCAGACGCCGCACAGACCAGCGGCCTGCTGCCCGGGGCGCCTGTGCACAGGTGCACGCGTCGTGTCGTCACGAGAACGCCTTGTCAGTCGCAATGCTGTGACATGCTTGCAAGGACGATGCCTGACCTGGTAGTCGTCGCAGAACATGATTTGTCTGATGCAGCTGTGGCAATCTCTGACGTTGGCTTGCAGCCGATGCAAACCCTGTAGCTCCTCCGAAGCTCGCGACGGCCTGCATGACTGCCTCAAAATCTCAACTTCGCGCCCTGTGCGATCTAATCCCGCAATTGGAAACTCTGCACGTCTGATCTATTTTGGTGCAAGCCAAATTCAAGTGTGGATCCATCCAGAAGCCGTCTCCACGCATGGTCTGCTGTTGGTTTCGGTAGTTGAGGCAGGAGGGTTTGGTGATTCGCAGCGCACACATGTCCAAGTCATGCACTGTCAGTGGCTATACCACAGCACACATCAACACCGTGAACCGTGAGCTGTTTGTCTGCTTGGCTAAGCAGTCGCAAGGTGCTGAACGCTAGTTCCGGAAGAAGGCATTGACTCGGGCGAGCAGAGGCATTGACTCGGTCGAGCAGGTTCACGATCTTTAGTGACTCAGCCGATCTGCCTGCATTCAAGACACTGACACGCCGCCTGGTCATGGGCCTGTTCGGTCAGTCTAACAAGACTCCGCAGGGGCAGGAAGAAATTCAGACGCTCAATCCTGGCGCGGTCGTCAGCTGGCCTAAAAGGAATCGGGATCATGTCCTCAAGCGCACCCGCGACGAGGACGTGACAAGCACGCAGCAGAAGGACAAGCAGGTTCGCCATTGACTTTTCTCAAATGTGCCCCGTTGGCGGTTCCAGGAGCATGGCGCAAACTTCAAATCTGACAAATCAAGATACAGGAGGAGTCCTGACATGATTCCATGCGTGGCTCACAGATCGTGCAGCAGACGCTGCTGGCAGCAGTAGCGGTGCAGCTTGTCTGGCACTTTGTCATCGAGCCATGGTGGAAGAAGCGGAGCGGGCGCGGCGCGGAGGATCTGTGAGGGCCAGCAAGTCTCTGGGTAGCAAACCTCCACTACCAAGCTGCTGGCGCAAGTGGTGAGACATCAGAAACACATCCTTTCATGTGCATGTTGCATCTCGTGTGCAACTGGCATGCAGCTGTCTGGCGCTTGACACTGTGGAGTCACGAAACTGCAGACAGGCTCGAATTGGGTGCAGGGACGCCTGGCAATTGGACAACAGCTGGCAGACGCAGCAATGGCATACGCAACATCTGGGCAGTGCCGTAGCGGCAGCACTGTGATGAAGGCCACAAAGAGTGGGGCATGCCGGGTAAACGTTTGTAGCTTGTGCCGGTCTCAGGCCAGGTGTTTTAGTATGACAGCATAGGACGTGCATTACAGTTTCTGAGTGGTTAATCGGGCCTCCTGAGGTGGGAAAGGACAGGTGGGGGCGGCGACGCGCCTGCATGCACTTGTAAGTTTTGAGGGCTTGTTGAAGATGCCAGGATGGAATTGGACCGCGGTTGGAATCTGGATGGATGGGTTCATATTATTGGACGGATCCTGGACGGATGCACTCCACTAAGATGAAACATGTACAAAGCTGCAAACCAACAACAAACGCTGCTTCCCTCATGCCGATGATCAGTCTTCCAGCATGCGGCTACGCTCTAGGTGGTTCAATCCCTCAGCATCTGTCATCATAAGCTGCGCCACGTGAGATTCCGGTCCCCATCATGCTGGGTGCGCCTGCCGTGGAAAAGCTTTGTCACCCCGCCAGCGAGTGCAGTTTGTCATCCACCAGCTTTTCCAGACCAAACTGCAGGATGTCACGCATGGGGCAGTCCTCGCCGATCTGCCGCCACAGCCAGGCCAGCAGGTCCGCGTAGCTGGTCCCCTCTGCCGTCTGATATTCCCCAGGGCGGCTGGCGCCGGCAGTGCCGCCGCCGCCCACCCGCTCCAGTGGCTGTTGGCATGTGACCTGCAAGTGCAGGGAGCCATGGAAAGCTCAGACCAGGCCTACAGAACACACGGATGCACACACAAGCAAAGCCACCTTTGCAGAGGCTCAGGTCATTGGTCGGCCTGCTGGGACCAGGGCGGCTTGCCTTGAGCAGGTGCAGCAGCAGGGTCTGGGCGCGGCCGCACAGCAGGCCCCGCCGCTCGGCCGCCGTGACCGCGGCCGCCAGCTCGCCAAATGCGCGCTGCGCCAGCAGCGGCGCAAGACGTTCCTGCACCGCGCCGCCGGTGTCCTCTGCCGTCCCGCCGGCGCTGCCGCCCCCAGCAGTGTCTGGTACCAGGCTGCCGATCGGCCCGTCTCCGTCTGTGCCCGCCGCCGCCGAGCTGCCACCGCCAGTCAGCGTGTGGCAGTAGGCGGATAGGTGTACCAGCGCCGCATCAAACGCCTCCTGCTGCTGCGGACGCGCCCCGTCTGGCGTCGGGCTTTGCTGCTGTTTCTGCTGCTGCTGCTGCTGCTGCTGCTGCCCCGCATTCCGCCAGTCGTACGCCGCTGCGCCGCCGCCTGCGCCTGTCGGCGCGGGCGTCGCTGCCGCCGCCGAGGGCGGCTCGCTGCAGCCGAGGGAGCGGCAGAGAACCTCCAGCTGGGCGCCTTGCATGGCGGCCGCCCAGTGCGCCGCCGGCGCAGGATGCTGCGGCGGCGGGAAGGCGCGCGACACGGCGGCGCCCAGCAGCGCCGGCAATGCCACGCCGGACACCCTGCAGCAAACAATGCTGCGTTTCGCACGTGACAGAACACTATGGCAAGTGAATATCCCGCATCCGCCTACTGGCAAGCGACCTGGTGGCGCATCGCAGCACAATTGAGCAACTGTGCACTCCAGCATCCAATCGACGCTGTGCACCTCCAAGGGCGTCCTGAGCTGCTGCGGGCTGCCGGGCAACACACGATGTAGTAACAGACGAGGCCCCCAAGCAGCTCGCCTGGCGAACTCGGCGGTGGTGAGGCCGGGGACCAAGAGGCCGCAGGCCTGCAGCAGCGTGGGACGTAGGGACTCCAGCGGCGCGGCCACTGCCAGCAGCGCCAGCGCCGCGACATGCGGCGCCATGCTCAGAGCCCACCCTGCAACACAGCAAGCATGTGTTTTGTCGATGACGCTGCGGCCAATTGGATTGGCCATGGTGGAGTGCACGGCTAAGCACTGTGCTGAACTCGGCGGACCTTGCGCAGGCTGCTGGCCTGGGAAAACAGGCTGAAGCTGACTGAGGGGGCGATTGCCGAGAGTCTGAAAGTAAGCTCCAAAGGCGGTCAGCAGTCATAGGCGCATGGATTCACACACGGGCCAAAGCCTACCTGTTGAGGCGTCTGCTGCTGCCGCAGGCGTCTGATGCAGCGCCGCGGCATGGCCGGGCTCCATGAGCAGATGGCAGCAGGCGGCAAACTGCCTTGCCAGGGCGTCGGAGTTGGCGCACTGCAGGAGGGCGTCCTGCACTGCCGCCTGCGCCGGCCCTGCCACGTCTGGCAAGTCCAGTAGGTGCCTGCCGCCTGCGGTGCCCACGCAGATGTGTTTCATACTGTTTTCGTGTGTGAAGCAGGTTCAATTGGCATTCACGTGACGTGATGCTGGAAGAGTGTGTGGCGCTAACACCACAATGAGCTCGACTGTGAACCACATGCAGTCAAGACGGCGAGCAGCACATGTCGCTGACCAGTGGTGACGCCAACATGCTGACTGATAGCTTCTGAGAAGGCATGGACAGTTTGGGATCGCAGGCGCACTCGAGTCGGGCGCCGCAGCAGCCACGAGATCTGCCAGCGCCACGCCGGCCGCCGCCAACGGCTCAGCCGCATGCACCGGCAGCGCCCGCAGCGCCGGCGGTGTCAGCCCCGGCGCCGCCACACGGTTGCCGCCGCTTCCGCCACCGCCGCCGCCGCCGCCGCCGCCGTGTGCCACGACCGATGCCAGCAGCGGCGCGAGCAGCAGCCGCGTGCGCCAGGCGTACTGCTTTGCCGCGCCGGCGGCCGCGGTGGCCGCCGCAGAGCCAGGCGCCGCGGCCAGCAGCGCAACCAGCTGGCCCGCCATCCGTATCGCCGCGGCGGTGTCGCCGGACTGTTCCACCGCCGGCCGCCGGTCCAGCAGCCGAAACACCGCGTGCAGCAGGTCGGCGGGCCGCCACGCGGCCAGCGCCGCGGCCGCCGCGGCTGACTCCTCTCCTGCGGGTGAGGGCTGCCCGGTGCTGAGGCGCGGCTGCGCCGCCACCGCAGCCAGCATGCTGTCGCCCAGCTGCAGGGCAAAGCCCAGCGGCAGGCTACCCGCGGCGGGCTGATCTGCAGACTGCGGTTGCGATGGGTGCGCCGCCGCCGCTGCGGCGTCGGCGTGCTGGATGAGGTTCGGCAGCACGATGTGGTCCAGGACATCGGCAGGCGAAATGAGCGGCGGAGCGCCTGTGATCATTGGGGGGTGCCGCGGCATCAGCCAAGCCTTCCAAGGGAGGCAACAACAACAGAGCAAGGCACTGGTCCACACCACAAAGCATCTGATCAATGCTGTCCAAACCTGAGGGCCATGCTTCATGCTCGACCACATCCGAGCCGTGCCGCACCTCTGTCGCCGGGGCCTGCCGGGCGCGTCAGCCCGGCGGCCATGGCAAGGAAGCCGGGGGCCGCGGCATTCGAGCGCAGGCGGGCCCCCGACGAGGCCAGCGCCTCCCGCAGGCAGACCAGCCCCAGCGACAGGCCGAAGCCCGGCGCGTGGGCGGCGGCGGCGGGCGCCAGCTGCTGCATCGCCGTCGCCAGCACCGGAGCCTGCAAAGGTCACAGGGCACGGTTGGCCGCGCTGGCACCGTTGGAGAGGGTGGGGCGGCGGGCTGCAGGTATATGTCAGCAGCACTTCGACAGTGTTTCATACAGGTTGAGACAGCTGGAGGCTGAGAACTTCGCTAGGGAATTTTACTGTTCAAGCGATGAATGATGCTGACCTGGCGGCGGTGCAGCGCGGCGTCCAGCATGAGGCGGCGGAGGGTCGCGCCGGGCGCCAGGCACGCCCACGGCAGCAGCGCCTGCACCAGCTGCGCCGCCTGCGCCGCCTCCTCCCCAAACACCCGCACCGCCGCCTCTTCGCCTGCAGAATACAACAGTAGGCCTCATTTCCCAGCGAAGCCCCTCTGGACCCACGACCTGGGAAGAACATCACACAAATCCCAGGCAGGACAGCATCTCAATGAGCGTGAACAGCCTTGAGCTGCAGGGACAGCGCCAACCACACATGTATATACAGCTTCCAAAGCTCATTGCCGTCTCACCCTCGATCATCTGGTTGCTGATAGCTATAAGGCTGCGGGCAGCATCCTCCTGCAGCTGCGGGTCCTGCCGCAGACGCTCCCGCATCGCATTTAGCGATTCGGCCTGCAATGACAGCCACACCACCGACCTTGCCGTGCTAAAGTTTTTGTGTGGCCTTACCACTCTGACAGGCAGGTCTCAGGTCACCACCATGGCCTTGCGATGGTGTGGGTCACGCTGAGTGCAGCACCATCGTCACGATTGACTCTCGGGGGAGACAAGCCCACCTGTGAACACAGCAGCAGCAGCGCCCGCTGCTGCTCAGCGTCCGCCACGTCGGCGGCGACGCTGGCGAACATGCCGCACACGGCGCGCCATGCTACCGCGGCGTCCAGCATGCCGCCGCCGCCGCCGCCCGCACCGAGCTGGTGCAGCATGCCCAGCGCCGCCGCCGCTAGCGCTAGGGGGCTGCATGCCGCGGGCACTGACAGCGCCAGCTGCTCTCGTAAGTGCTGTGCTGCGGCGCCCAGCTCCTGCCGGCCAGCCTGCCGGGCGGTTTCACTGGCAGCGGAGGCTGATTCTGAGCGTGCCGGGACATGGCTGTGCTGCCGTGCGCCATGCCGATGCTGCTTTGGCCCCAGCAGCTGCAGCAGGTCCTGGTACACGGGTCCCACCGCGGCTTGCCTGTCCGGCAGGCTGCGCAGCAGCAGCTCTGCCAGCAGCCGCTCGCACAGCGTGCTGCTGCGCCTGGCGCTGCCATTGACGCTGCCATCGACGCTGCCGCTTGACATGAGAGCCGCTCTCCAGTCCGGGACGACAGGAGCGCCGGCTGCCATGGGAGGCGGCAACGATGCCGGCGCATGGCCTGCCGCCGACGCGGCGGGCGCCGCCTGCTGCGAGACTAGCGGGGCGATGCCCAGCAGCGTCAGCCGCGTGCGCAGGTGGCACGCCGCCTGGAACCGCCGCTGGGCCGCCTCGCCGCCCGCCGCCAGCCCCTGCATCTGCTGCAAGATGACCGGCTCCAGCCGCGCAGCGACGAGCCACAGCTGTTCGTGCAGTGCGCTGTCGACCACGCCGGTCCGGCTGACAGCTGCCGTGCCGCCGTCCGCTTGCGGCGCGCCCGCATCTGCAGCGTCTATGACGCCTGCTGCGCTGCCCGGCGGCGCAGCCAGGTGCGGCCAGGCAGTCAGCAGCTCGGCCAGGGCGCCGCAAGCCTCCACCACTGCGGTACCGGCATCTGCCGAGCTGTCGTCCGCCGCTGCGCTGGTCTCGCCGTCTGCCGCGCTGACCTCCGTGAGGCAGGCGGCAGCGTAGCTGGCAATGGAGTGCAGGCAGTCGCGCTGTTGGTCGTACGCTGTGAGCCCGCCGCAGTGCCGCTGCACGGATGCCAGCATTGCCGCCGCGGCCCCGCCCGCCGCCAAGCTGCTGGCAGCCATTTCTGCGCATCCAGACATGCCTCGTAGCAGCAGGCCCCGCACCAGTGCCGCCGCGAGGCACGGCTGCGCCGCGATGATGGCAGCGGCGACGGCGGTGGCAGCCACAGAGTCTGGCGCCCAGCGGAGGGCGCTTAGTGCCAGGTCCTGCCATCCCATGCCGACCACAATGCCAGCGTACGAGTCTGCAGCCGAAAAACGTTTGTTTCAACAAACGATGTTTCAACAATTGTTTCGACATTGTTCTCGTAGCCGCAAGACGGGAACTGCAGCCCTAGAGGTGTGCATATCAGGCACAAAACCCTGGGGCGGGCAAACACAAAACTGAACGAGAATGTACCTGTGGACAGGCGCCACTCGCTGTCAGGCGCAAACTCATCCGCCGGTGCCGCTGCCGGCCGGAAGGCGCCAGCCGCTGGCGCCCATGCGCCAAACAGCAGCCCGTGCAGCAGTGCGCGGTTGACGCTGATCCAGCCATCAGAGCCCTCGAGCCGCCGCAGGTACGCAAGGACGGCCCTGCCAGCGCCGCTGCTGGCGCCAAAGCCGCCACCGCCGCCTGCTGTGCTGCTGCTGCCTGCTGCAGCGCCTCGCGAGCTGCCATCAGCGGGGAGACTGCCGTCCGGCGGCGCGCCTGCGGCTGCGCCCGATGCGAGCAGCTGGCTGTATGTTGCGAACAGCGGCGCCAGCCGCGCCTGCAGCAGCAGCGGCCGCGCTGCCAGCGTCGGCTGCGCCAGGGCCGTCGCCGCCGCGGTCTCCACCATCTGCTGCTGCCGCCATGAGACGCGCAGGCTGGCGGGCCCCCTGTGCATGGCGGCTTTCTGGGCTGACCACTTGCTGCCTGGTGGGCATTGGCCTTGTTGCTGGCTGTTATTGGCGCCTGTTACTGGCGCCTGGAGTCAGTCCAGCTTTAATGGCGGCGGGCTGGAGGAGGCAGTTGTCTCCTCTGCTGCTAGCAACGCTGCGCGCCAGCTGCGCAGCAGCCGCCGTGGCAAAAAGTACAGCAGCACGGCGGCCGCCAGCACGATCAGCAGCACGTCCGACGGCTTCACGAGCGCCACGCGTTCGCCCTGCAGCCCGGCTGCTGCGCTCACGTCATTCAGCACAGACATGCTGGATCATGGACCGTCACGCGGCAGCGGGTCGGGTATGAGCAACAATGCTGAGCCTGGCGTGCTGCGCTGGGTGAGAGATTTATCTGTTGGTGTCAGAAAGGCTGTGGGAAATAAGAACTGACGTGGAGTGCAAGCAGTGGCGAGGTTCTGATCCCGGAAAACCAGCACATGCTAGCCAAATCTGCTGTGCATTTACTCACAACTCTGTTTGCAGTGCCGTATTGACGTCTTGCAGTCCAAAACTATAGAGTTGGGTTAGTGCTGCAGTGCAGATCCCAAGAGCAAATTATTGTTCGGAATCTACCAATCCGATCTGAAGTTGCGTGCAAGTCAGCGACAGCCTGACCTAGCGCCGCAATCTTCACCAAAAACCTATCTTGTACACGCCTGCGATCGACCGCAGTGCATGCGAAGGTCATGAGGCTCTTGTCCCGGGGCCAACACCCAGCTGCGCCTCCCGCGGCAGCCGCCGATCGCGCCGCGCTCGGTGGCTGCCGCACTGCAGCATTCAGACGTGAGGGTGCCTACAAACACCACCAATACCATCTGAATGAGATCGGTTTCCTTTTCAAGGCCGACGCTGTATATTTCTCGACGTTTGATCCGCAGGCGCGGCCAGCCGCCGCCGCCGCGGCATGGCGCCGCCGGCATGCACCGCGGATGTCAGCGTCGACCAGACGCTAAACCCGCGCGTCGCGGCGCTGAAGCCGTCGAAGACGATGGCGCTGACAGATCTGGCGCGGGCGCTGCGGGAAGAGGGACGCGATGTGATCGGCCTCGCGGCCGGCGAGCCTGACTTTGACACGCCGCGGGAGATCCTCGAGGCCGGCATTACCGCGCTCAGGCGAGTTTGTTATTTCACTTTTTGACACCACAGATCACTTGACAAACTTCCTTTCTGCAGTTTGTCTGCCCTGTACAGGGGTTGCCTTGAAGTCCTGGAGTGCTGCTGAGCAGATGGTGACGGCATGAAGCGACGCGCCGTCGCAATCCTCTGTCGGGTTCCTCAACCTCAGGGTGTGGGTTCTTCTCTGCAGGGATGGCCAAACGCGGTACACGCCCAACATGGGCACCAGCGCGCTGCGGGCGGCGATCTGCGACAAGCTGCAGCAGGACAATGGCCTGACCTACGGCCCGGGCGACATTGTGGTCTCCAATGGCGCGAAGCAGTCCATCTGGCAGGCGCTGCTGGCGACCTGCTCTGAGGGCGATGAGGTGTCATTGACATTCAAACGCCTCGTCTCTCTGACAGGAAACTCCAGTCCGCAGAATTTGTGCAGCGCTGAATGCATCTCAGTGGGGCACGGTACCCTTTGGAACCCCTCCTGCAGACATGGCGCTCAGGAGCATCGACTCCGTTTTGCCAAGCCCTTGTGCAGACCGTCAAGACGCACCACGCGCTCGAAATTTCGAATATGCCGTCTGCAGGTCATCATCCCGGCGCCCTACTGGGTCAGCTACCCGGAGATGGCGCGGCTGGCAGGAGCAGAGTCTGTCATCGTGGACACCGGCGCCACCGGATTCCTGCTGACGGCGGAGGCGCTCCAAAAGGCGCTCACACCGCGCTCGAGGCTGCTCATCCTGTGCACGCCCTCCAACCCCACTGGCGCCGTCTACCCCAGGTGCAGCAGCAAGTTCAAACGACCCGCCTGGATGGCATGTGTGATGTCCGAGCGCCTCGAGGGCTTGCCGCTGCAGGCGACCTGCTCTTGAATTGGGGCATGTGAACGTCTGGAGAAGGCGTTTAGCGCAGGACATGCGGCATTGTACAGAAAATGGCACTTCTCCTGGAGTGCGACGTGAAACAAGATATGAGAACCCTGCTGCAACGTGAGGCTAGAAGCTGCTCCCCTGCAGGGAGGCGCTAGAGGCGATTGCGGAGGTCGTGGCGCAGCACCCGCGGCTGCTGGTGCTGTCGGACGAGATCTACGAATACATCACGTACGCGCCTGCTAAGCACATCAGCTTCGGGACCCTGCCCGGCATGTTTGGCCGCACGCTCACCGTCAACGGCTTCTCCAAGGCCTTTGCGATGACCGGCTGGCGGCTGGGGTACCTGGCGGCGCCTGCACACTTTGCCGGAGCGGCGGCCGCCATCCAGAGCCAGAGCACCTCAGGTCAGCGAGCTGCCCATTTCAAGGGGATACCAAGTCCAACTTACTTTTAGGATCCGCATCTGTTTCTGCACTGGATGCATGATCCTCTTGGAGCATGCAATCAAGAGCATCATGCATCGTCGTGCGCAGGAAGGCTGAGGTCGCGTGAGCAATGCGGTCCTGTGGCGCTGAACATGGGTGTGCTTCCGGCATCGCCAAGTGCTATGCCGGAGGTGACTTGTGGCTGCAATGCGCATGGCTGGACGCAAATGTTGACAGCATTTGCATTGCAAGCGCAGGTGCCAGCAGCATCGCGCAGCATGCGGCGCTGACGGCCCTTGCGCTCGGGCCCGGCGGCGGCGAGCCCGTGCGTCGCATGGTGGCAGCCTTCGAGGTGCGTGCAGCACGCCACACTGTTAGCTCGGGGACCTGCAACCTCGCTGGGCTTTCTCTGGGCTTTCTGCAGGCTGGTTCAGCCCGTCTTGCTGGAGTGCTGCCCTTCTGGGCAGTGTGCCCTGGACTAGCGGTTGTTGGAAGGTCAGGTGGCAGCTTGAACAGCGTTACGGCGTTTGGCGCTTTGCTTCGCAGGAGCGACGGGCCTTCCTGATGGCTGCGCTGCGGGACATTCCCGGCATCCAGCTGGTGGAGCCTGAAGGTGCTTTCTACATGCTGCCGGACGTGTCGGCATTCTACGGGCCGGACGTGACAGCTGAGGGCTTCGGCCCTGTGCCGGATGCCGACACCCTCTGCAGGTGCAGTCCTTGCGCACCTCCTCAACAGCTCCGCGTGTCGCACGACAACCGCCGCACAAGATTTGCGTTGGCAAACTAAAATCCTCCACAAGCCTGCTGTGCACCTTTTGCATTGTACACACGCAGCACAAGGGCAGCACCTCGTGGAAACAGTGTGCCGATGGTTTTGTGGTGCGTGCTGCAGGTACTTGATAGAGCAGGCCGGAGTGGCGCTTGTGCCGGGCGATGCCTTTGGCGCGCCGTCATGCCTGCGCATTTCATACGCGGCCTCCATGCAGACGCTACAGGACGCTGCAAAACGCATAGCTGACGCCCTGGACCAAGGAAAGTTCTCGTGATGCTGCATTGCGAGAGGTTGCTGTATCGCGATCAGAAAGGCAGCTTGAAGTCTGAGATCTCTGTCTGCCGCTGGACTTCAAGTGCAACTGCTGGCCATGACTGGCGAAATACACTGCTCCTGTGAGATCATTGCGACACACTCTGCTCTTCACCTCATGCAATGCCAAATACACGAGCGAATGAAACGCCACGACAAAACGGACACTGATCAGCTACACTGCACCGCGCCAGACGGCATGACGATCAATACTGGAGTGATTTCGAGTCCGAAGAGTAAAAGAGTTACAGAGTACCTAAAAATAAATTACAAAGGCGCCTCAATGTGAGAGGCAGGCTCTCTACACGGTCAGGGCTCGCAGCGCGCGCGCAGTCACCAGGACGCTTGCCTCTTCAGCCTTCCAGTATAGGGCGGATGAATCCCTCTTGCGTCTGGAAGCAGGCAGCAGGCAACTCTCATTGGACTATCACTGCGAAATTTTGGCACGCTGGAGCCTAACGCATGGCACGACACATGCAGAATTCTGCGCTTTGTTATCTCACTTTCCATTCTGTTTCACGGATTTGTGTGCCAAGGACCTTGTTCCGAAGTACAACACCTCACTACCAAGCTTACCTGCGCATATTTGTCCAGCAGATGCTGGCCGCTGGTGGTGGGCGGGAACTTGGGCGGGTTGTCCGGTGAGCAGCAGGAGGGCAGCGCCTCCACCACTGTGCTGAAACTTGGCTCAAAAAAGAACGCAGCGGAATATCGGTCCCTGTTCGTCCGAGAGACCACCCGATGCCGAGTCGATTTGAACCTGCGGTTGCAAGCGCGGTGTTTGACCATCGTGACCCGATTATAGCGTGGTTGATCTGGGCACCATAGAGACGATTTTCCTTATGTGAACGGGTGTGCATAGAGTCGCTGTCGAATGACTATATCTCGAGCGACTTGATGTCTCAGCCACTTATGGGATAGTGTTTGCTTTAGTTCAGTTCAGGTGCCGTGCATCACGGTAGTTGGCGCAGTACCTGCCATTGGTCCACCTCTCCAGCATATCTCCCAGGTTGATCACGAAGGTTCCAGGTACGCTCGGCACATCTTCCCATGTGCCATCCTGGTAGATCTGCAGGCCTGCCAGATGAGGAGATGCGACTTTCGACAACACCCTGACCACCCTTGGCATGCCATGAGGACGCCAAAAGACCTACATGGGGTCATATTCCAGAGACAGGCGAGTGTTGAAGGGAGCCTGATGGCCTTGAGAGGCATGGCTAGATAGCAAGGGCACCTGGCGAGTCGTCTGTGGCGAGGATTGTAACCATGCCATAGTCTGTGTGCGCGCCGCAGCCAAATATGCCCTGTGTTTGGAGGAGGGTGTGCCTAAGGACTTATGTCCAGTGTGCTGATCCTCAGGTGTCCCGCCCACAGCCGTCAGCCAATGCGGCAGCAGGAATGAGCGCGCGAATTTGGCCCACCTCATCTGGCTTGGACGGCCGCCCGGAGTAGTGCAGCGGCCGCAGCAGCGCGATGGGGCACGGCGACAGGAACTTGTCGTCGAACCACGACTCCTCCAACCCCAACGCCAGGGCGAGCAGGTGCAGCAGCCGGAAGCCCAGCGCTGTCAGCGCATCAAAGTATTCGGTGATGGCCACCCTGTAGCCCGGCAGCAGCTCCTGCGCGCAGCGGGACATGCAGGCTTCCAGCAGAGGCGTTTCGTGCGCGCGTGCGGCTGCATCGGCACACGAGAGTGAAGGACGGACACGATAGTTGGTACCATGCAAGGGGTTTGTGACAGCAGAAGATGCAGAATATTGGGAGGCAGGGGTGTTGAGCCGCGACGCACTGGATCAGGCCACTGGTTGGGACCCTGCATCGGGCCCTGCGTGAAACTGCCATGTGATCAGGCTGCAGCTTCACTATCGTCCATGTGCTATGCAGGGTGCAATGTGCATTGATCAGTGTATGAGAACACTAACATCTCACAACTACTGAATACTGACCGCATCGCCAGTGATCTCTTTTCCAAAGTACAGGCCTTCCTTGGTGTCTCCCTCCTTTTGATGTGCAGGATCCAGAGTCTCTTCCTGAAGCGGCGTGTATCCCCTGCGGTTGAATTGGGCTGCCGCTCAAGGAGGGTTTCTCCGCAACATGCACAAGCGACATTGGCGACGACCGCATTGCCTGAAGATGCATCAAAGTTCTGAGAAAAAATCCACCTGTTCAGCTCATTGACCTTGATCTTGGCCTTGATTTCCTCAGGGAACGCGAAGAATGCCGCATTCGCCGCAAAGCTCGCGTTAATGACGCTCTGCAGCACCCCGTGATTGCGTATCAGAAAGAAGCCTGAGCTTTCGCACGCCCGCCTGACGCTGCTCACTACGCTGTCTTGATGTGCGGACAGGTCGATCACGGGAACATGGCCCATTGGGTGATGATGATTCGGGCAGAATGTGAGAAACCTCAACGAAGCGCGCAGCGACTTGCGACACGGTACAAAACGATTATAGATAGACCTGTTGCTTCTTGCAACCGATAGAAAGCTGAAAATGATGTGCAAATGAGCGTCGAATTGTGTGGAAGAGCAGGGGAATGCATAAGTATTCTAGGTCATGGATTTTTTGAAGCTGCGTGCGCATGAGGGCGCACACACGTCATTTTACGGCGACTCGGCACAGTAAAACGAGCATCAGAAACATAATTGGGCCGCACTTGCAGCAGCGTGTGCTATCAGCAACGTCGACCTCGGCCCGTCACGTAACTTCCGGAACGGAGAATATCGGCGTCGCAGGCCGGCATGGCCCTGCGAGCCGCGCAGAGGATTGCACATAAGCTGCACACCCTCCAACCGCAGCCACCTGCCGCGGCGCTCGACCGGTGCTTGATAGGAGCCGTGCAGACGCAGGCGCTCTCCGGCGCGGGTGTGCAGGGCAAGGTCGGTGCTCCACTTATAGTACTTTGATTGCTCATTCTGCACAATACGCATGCATGAATTGAGATGTGAGCGTAGATGCTCGATTCGATGCCCCTTTTGGTGCCCGCAGACTGCCGGCGCGGCGGTGGTAGGCGCCCTGTGGCCACGCTGCCTGCACGGCACCGCGCCGCTGCTTGCTGAGCACGGCAAAGACGACGTTGATGCCGCCAACCAGGTGACTGACCCTCATTCGTCATCTGGCTTCAACCCGTCAAGCAAATTCGGTCTCCTGTGAACAGATCGGCGCCCTGCATTGTGCTTGGCCCTTGTGCCGCAGGAGCTTGCGGCGTTTTTTGGCCTGCAGCCTGCCGAGCCGCCACAGCCAGATAGCAGCCCCTCAGGTCCTACAGAGGGCACAAGCAGCGGCGCTGCTGCTGCCGCTGCTGCCGGCAGCTCAAGCCGCGGCCGCCGAACAGATGCTGCTGCTGCTGCCTCTCAGGCCTCGGGCACCCTGAACGTCCGGAAAGAAGAGCCGAAGCCGATGGCCTCACCAGCGGTGGCAAGGGCGAAGCCGACTCCGTCTGGGCGGCTGACGCACGTGGACAAAGATGGCCGAGCGGCAATGGTGGACGTCGGCAAGGTGCAGTGGACTCTTCCCTTCATCCTGTCATTGCCCCTGCGCCGACACGTCGCACAGCATGATGCACCATGCAGATGGGTCAGACCGATTCATGAGGCGCCTACAGCTTAGTTGATACACATAATTGCTGATCAGGACTCAGTCAGTGGAAAGGTCAGCAGCACAGGCCTATCTCTTGGCGTCACCACTCATCGAAGCCAGAGTCGGATCAGAACTTGAGATGCCGTGCGCATATGGCTGCCGCAGAAGCTCAACACGCAGCGCGAGGCGGTGGCGTCCGCAAAGGTGCTGCTGGGGCCGGAGGTTTACCAGCTGGTGGCGTCCAACAGCATCAAGAAGGGCGACGTGCTGACGGTCGCGGAGCTGGCGGGCATCATGGGCGCCAAGCACACCAGCCTCCTCATCCCGCTGTGCCACAACATCTCCCTCACGTGCGCGCCACCACTTGGTTTATGCAAGTGGTTTTGGGAATAGAAGGCGCCAAGCACACCAGCCTGCTCATCTCGCTGTGGCCGATGCCGTCTCTCTCTCACGTGCGCCGTTCACTTGGCATTGGTGAAGCAACCGATGGATCCGCTGGCGTCGCCTCCTGGCTGTTAGCAGGCATGGCGGATGATAGCATTCCGATCGTTGCCGCAGTGTTCACAAAACTACCAACACAACGGACGCAGCTCACTGAGCCAGTGTCTACGTTCCATACAATGGAGTCTGTGCACTGCCGCAGGTATGTGGATGTGAAGCTGAAGCTGCTGGAGGAGGAGCACGCAGTCTCCGTCATCGCCGAAGTGCGCACCGTCGGCCCTACAGGTACCCCCTCTTGTGCTATTCACAAGTAACAATTTCAGAAGGCACGGGAAGAAAGAGACGTAATTCCTGAGGCGCACGCCAGCTTACACTCTGCTAAAATCGGCAGCACAACCAGAGTTGCGCCCTGTTATGGCGGGTGATCTCAGTGCTGGCTGCTGCTCCTTGCAGGCGTGGAGATGGAGGCGCTCACAGCGGCATCGACAGCGGCGCTGACGATCTACGACATGTGCAAGGCCGTGTCGAGGCGGCTCGTGATATCGCAAGTGGTGCTGGAGTCGAAGCACGGTGGCAAAAGCGGGACCTACATCCGCGGCGGGGAGGACAAGTCTGGACCGTAAGACGGCTGAAGGGGGCAATGCGCATAGCAGATTACTACCCAGGCTTGGCAGAAGACGCGATTTCTAGCTGCACGTGCATTGGAAGCAAACGCCACAAGTTCCTGTCTGACATCACGAGAAGGGTGAGATCCGGATCCACGTGCGCGATCTCTAAAATCTACCACGGTGACATCCAGCCGCCTCGAGTTTGACTCGATCTCAAGCCTCGTCAAACGCGCTGTACCACCTCTCCGTGCTCAAGAAGCTAACACAGCCTCTACATGGCATAACTTTGGCATACAGATAGAGTTCTCCACATGGCGGTGCCGGCAGGAGCGCGCCTGAAGTCTTCGATGCACAGAGTGCCCAGCAGCCCGCTCTTCGCCCTCGACCTCGGGGTACGGGCTCTCCTTCCCCTCGGTGCATTCTTGCCCTCATTCTGACAGCCTACGGCGGTGAGATTGCCTGCCGAGGGAGCGTACTTGCCCATCGAGACCTGGAGAATGAAACGTTCCTGGGTGGTCACCGGGCAGAATCTTCCTCTGCACAGGGCGGCGGTGATGGCAGCCAGCACGGACTGCCGGTGGAGGTCAAGGCGGCGCTGTCGCAGCAAGCAGCCAGCCTCAGCGCGCCGTCTTCCTGCGCAGAGCGACAGGTCGGTCACCTTCCGTGAGCTCAACGTTGTAAACGCGGTCGGGCAGTCCGCGCCACCTCTGGGGTCTCATTCTGCGCGGCTGCAGATCAACGTGCCTGCATTGAGTGCAGACACGACGCCGCCGCCTCACTGGTGGCGTTATCTTGGTCAACGGGGTGAGCTGGCAGTGCCAAAAAGGGCTGTCGTCATGCCGGGGCCTCGTGCACTCGCGAGGCTCGCCTGCCGAAGATTGACTTGTTCGAGGCTGCCGCAACCATCTTGCGCTTCTAATGAAAGTTCGTAGATAGATCCGACACTACCCACGGCATGCCGACTACACGCACCCGCGTGGGGAAGGCTGCTTCCCCGCTGGTGCCGACTCCTTCTGGGATGCCTCTGCTCGCAGTGCTTGAACGATCACTCTGGTGTGAGGCACTTCCCGTGAGCAGACTCCGCTGCCCGTAACATTTATCCGCACCAAAACCTTCCAGCAGATAATCGAAACGTGAAAGAAACATCTGATCTCCGCCCATCCAGAGTCCCTGCAGAGCATCGCCTGTGCAGCGGCTGTGCAGGTGACAAGTTATCGTCTTTTCGTGCAGCTGATGGACGACTTGCGCCGCTGCAAAGTGCGGACGCTGCAGAAGACGGGGCGCTGCGACACGGCGTCCATCGCTGCTGAGCTAGCGCGCGCCGGCCACCGCGTCATCCTGCGCACGGCACTGGGCGGCGGCACCGGGCAGAATTGCTTCCAGGTACGTCGTCGCATTGGAATCACGTTCAAGCAGTTTAGCCAATATTTGAACTCGTACTGAGGCGTTTGCTCCGCTGCACTCGAACGCAGCATCGCATTTGATCTTGCCAGATGCCAATCCTGGATGTGCCGCCATGAGCAGACTTCTGTGATGCTATCCTCAATACTTGTCCCTTGTCCGTGCAGCACCTACACCACGTGTTCGTGGTGGTCACCCCCGCCGGCGGCGGTCCGCCGTGCGTTGTGGACCCGCTGCTGCGCTCCAGCTTCGAGCTCTGCGACATGACCACGACGGCCGCCTACGCCGCCGCGCTGCCAGCCTGTGAGCATCTGTGTCTCTTCGGCCACCTTGCGTGTTGCCTGCCTGATGCGAGGGCTCCCCTGCTTCGCGAGCAAGTGCGCATGCGGTACAATGTCTTGTACCGCTGTGAGCCAAAGTTTGAGATCCTGCACCAGAGGACAAATTGGAGCAGCAAGGCGCTGATGCCGATCCTACTCATCCCCTACAGTCGAGGAATTTGTCGGCAGCGAGGCGCGCCTGGAAGCGCTCGTGAAGTTCCTGTGCGCGGAGATGGGGGAGGCGTTCCGCGCGGCCGGCCGCTCGCTGCCACCGTGGCGCGCGGAGAAGAGCATGCTCAGCAAGTGGCTGCCGACGCGCTCCGCCGACGTCCTGGTCAGCCCGAATGCCAGTGCAGGCAGCACCGGCGCCGGCAGCAGCGGCGCCGGCGTGCGCGCCATCCACATTCCGGCCGGCGGCGCGGCCTGCGGCAATGGCAGCGGCTCGGGCGAGGACGCGCAGAGCGGCGGCAGCTGCTCGCCGGTGAGCCCGCTGCAGGCGGCAAGCAAGCGGCAGCGTGTGCCAGCGGCCGCCGTCAACTCGGCGCAGCGGCCGCTGGCGGTGCAGACGGGCTTTTCCGTCGCGCCCGGCGCCTCGCTGCTGTCCCGCGAGCTGGGCCTGCAGCGGCTGCAGCCGGCAGCGGCTGGCGCCAAGGCTGACGGCCGCTGCGGCGGCCAGAAGGTCGTGCGCTTTGCCGCAGACGGCTCCACAGTCACCTGCGGCGGCGGCCAGGGAAGCCGCCACGGCGTCCGCGCCACCCGCGCCGCCGCCGGCCAGCAGGCGCCGGCCAGCGGGCCCTTCGACATGTGGGCCCCCAGCCGCCGCAGTGGCGCCGGCGCCGTCGTGAAGTCGTCCGTCGCTGCCGATGACTCGGCGCCGCACGCGGGCATGCCGGCGATCCGCACCGTCAAGATGATCGGCGGCAAGTGCCGCTGAAGCATGCGGAGGAAACGGTGTTGCTGCCAGCGGCTGCGAGCTTGTACAATCACGACGAGGGGAGGCAACAGCAGCTACCATCACAAAGGAGCAGATCAGCAGATCACAGCAGACGGCCGCCCGAGTGGCGAGCCAACAGGCAGCAGACGATAGCGTTGTTGGGTGTGGTTTTCTCACCTCAGCAAATCAGCGCAGAGAAACCCTGCAGATTAGGTCCCGCAGCATGCCTCGCCTCATGCAAGCAGCGGAGCTGCAGCGTAGTCAATTTTGGCACCACAACAGCAGAGCAGATGACGCAGCGTGCAAGCAAGAGCTTTACGCTTGAGGGGGCACCCATCCCTTATGGGCTGCCCCGCAATTCTCTCAACCTTTTTCCTGTTCATACTCAGCGGCAGCCAGCAAGTTTTCAGTTCATTGCAGACGGTCCTGCAACGAGGGGTGTCCTGAGAAACATGTGTAGCAGACTGAGCGAGCAGCAGCGAGCCTGAAAACTGACTGTGTGCAAGCTGATACATCGTCAGGTTTTTGAGGCTGTGATTTGGCAGATTGTTGACAGTGTGTCGAAGTCTGTTGCGACGTTCCACGTTCGTTTGTGTACAATGTCGTATGTGTGATACAGATGATGTCAAGTTGTCAGATGCAGACACACAGCGCCACAAACCTGATTTCTCACATCTTGTCATAACGTTTCTTCATACTGTGCCATGCACTTGCCACCGACGCCTTCTGCTCATCACGCTCGGCCTGCCGCTCCAGCTGCACGGCACAGGCGGGCGCCTTCCGTGACGCGCCCAGATCCACGTCCCAGGCAGGCGACCTGCATTTCGCCTGCTGTGCTGCCTCCCGCAGCTTCACCTCTTGTCCGGCGCCGCCGAAATCGTGATCCCAGCCGGCCGTGTCCTCGCCTGCCGCCTCCGCCGCGGCGGCACGGCCCGTCGACGTATCTTCCCAACCCGGCCGGCCCTGCAGCGCCGCATACACCTCGTGCTGCAGCTGTGTGGCCAGGCCGCCGGCGCTGCGGCCGCCACGCACCCTGGCTTCCCTGAGCTCCCAGTAGTGCGCCAGTGGCGCACCCATGGCAAGCGGCGCCGTGGCGCGCCGGCGGCGGCTGGCCGGACTGCTCGGCCGCCGCCTCGGCTGCGCAAGCTCATGCAGCCTGCTGGATGTCCTGGGGGCATTCTTCGTCCTGGATGCATTGGTTGCCCGCTGGCCGCTGCTGCGCAATCTGCTGTTGAGCGCATGACGCCCGGCGAGCATGCCGATTCCATGTCGCTGGTCCCCTCTCGAGTGGCTGGAGCCCCCGCAGCGAGACTTTGCCGGCGTCTGCGGCAAGCTTGAATCGCCTGAATGTGCTGGACTGCCGCTGCGGCTGTGTGACGTCCTTTGCGGAGGCCTCGAGCACGCCCTCCAGCTGTCAGCAGATTGGCGTGCCTGTGCAAATAGGACGCACTGTACTGACGATGACCTTGGAGGGCCAGTGATCATGTGCTCTGCACTTCATCACGCCGCCGGGTGAAACTGTTGCCTGGCGCGGTGGCATGTGATTTGTTAAGGAGCGCGCTTCAGACGTTCACCTCATACTTATGTCACCTGCACGTGCGACGATTGTTGCGTGTTCTGCTGCTGAGTTTCGCGCTCCATTGCCCGGGTCGCTCGAGAGATCAGTGTTTTGTGACCGCCTATCTTCAAGTGTGCTGCTTGGCGTCATGTAAGAATGAAATTAAATGATTTATTGTGGAAGATATCGCGCTCAGCGCCGCGAAATGTACAGACTTGCTCAGCCGTGCGCGCCTGTCGGAACATCTTGGAGAGGTGGAGAGATCCAAATGCAATCGCAATGCTGCCTGCGGCTGGCAACGCGATCAGTTGCACACATGCGAGTTCATCTCCACTGATTCCTGGTCACCTAGCACCTAGCTCGAGCGGCACCATCGATGCTGCACGCACGCTGCCACCGAGCTCTCCTCAACCCTGCGCACCGCTTGTTGGCCAGGTCCCTACCAGTCCGCAAGCAATCCTTCACCATTACACTGCGCTGCCTATCAGCCGGCTGCACGAGGAGTGCTGCAGCTGCTGCCGGACCCAGCCAGAGGCCAACAGACTCCCGCGGCCAGCCGGCATCGGATAAGCGGCTCGACTGCCCACACTTTGCGCAGTGCAGCGGCTGCACAGTCGACCAGGTCGACCAGCCGCCGCTGCTGCGGGAGGCGCAGGCCTTTGCAGCCCGGCTGAGGGTGGAAGACTTCAGCTTCGAGGTCGGCGCCCCCCACGGCTGGCGCTGCCGCGCGCGGCTGGCCGTGCGTGGCTCGCCGCAGCGGCCCGTCATCGGCCTCTACCGCGGCGGCACGCATGATGCCATCAGCATACCAGAGTGCAGGTGCCTGCCCGCCCCCTGATCGAAGGGTAGCACGATTCCAGGAGCCCAGCCGTTTCATAGCGGCGCCAGACCCGCCGCGTCTGCCGGAAGCATGACGGTGTCTTATACCTTCATGTCACGACTCCTGACGCACTACCACGCTCTCAGAATGATGTCGAAATGATAATTGACATTTCTCTTTCACCTGCTCCAGGGTGCAGCACCCGCGGCTCGAAGAGGCGGTGGAGGCGGTGCGGGCCAGCGTACGGCGGCTGGGCATCGCGACATCTGAAACCTTCAAGACGCTGTTCAACTCCCCTCTTCCACCTGCTGCAGGGTGCACCACCCACGGCTCAATGAGGCGGTGGAGGCGGTGCGGGTCAGTGTGCGGCGGCTGGGCATTGCGCCCTACAGCGAGCGCACCGGCGCCGGCGAGCTGCGCTACCTGCAGCTGACGGCGGTGGGCTCGCAGCCCGGCGCGCCGGCGGCGCAGTGCGATCCGCACGCGGCCTTGCAGGTGGGTGGTCACGGCAGATGCGGACTAGAGCACATTTGCTGAGACGCATCCATGGAGGGGCATTTGGCGTTGACCTCACTATCAGGATGCCCATGCTTATGCTGTGTCAGCAAGCGGACCTGAGAGTATGCGGGGACATGCTCTGAGTCAGTGCGCTTCTTCGCTTGTGTGGCCATGCAGCAGGGTGTGGAGCAGGGCTAGAAGGGCAATCCCCTGCTCCTGCCGAAGAAGGGCAACGACAAACAAACGTGCAGGTGGTGCTGGTCTGGAATGCGGCGGGAGAAGCGGCTGGCGCGCCGCCGCCGCGGCTGCGGCAGCTGGCGGGGGACCTGTGGAGGCGGCACGGGCCCGGCAGCGGCACAGCTTCCCTGGTACACTCTGTGTGGGCCAATTTCCAGCCCAGCCGCAAGAACACCATCCTGGGCCGCGACTGGCGGCTGCTGTGCGGCGACCAGCAGCTCACTTATCAGGTTCGATAGCTGCAAACATCCGCGGAGGCTGCATTTTGAGGACCACTGTGTGCTGCACCAACTGATATAGCAGTCATATCATAATCAAGACTCGTTCGATGGCAGTGTCGTCTCGATTTCAGGTGCTGGGAGGCGTGCTTGCAGCATTTGCGCCTGGCAGCTTTCAGCAAGTCAACTACGACATGATGGACGCTGCCCTTTCCACAATTCAGAGCTTTGTGCCCGAGGGCAGCAAGGTGCGGCAAGTTCGAATAGGGTGTGCTGTGTGCTGCTTTGGGTGCTCTTTTGCGACATTGCTCCAATGAGCTTTCATGACTTTTCCTGAAATTTGCACCTGCTGGACAGGTGGTGGATCTCCATGCTGGCGTCGGCGTGATCGGTGAGTTGCCCTTCTCAATTCAGATGATGGGCGTGTGCAGTCTGCATTTGCTTCAGTTGCAAGCCAGCGACCCTATCGCCTAATGCTGAGCGCTCGGCTTGTACGGCAGGCCTGTCGCTGGCGGCGACACGCAGATGCGCATGGGTTCGCGCGGTCGAGGTCAATCCGCAGGGGCAGCAGCCCTTCGAGGCAGCGGCGCGGCTGCTGTCAGGCTGCAGCAGCAGCGACGGCGGCAGCAGCATCAGGAGTGACAGCGGCAGCAGCAGTGGCGACGGCGGCAGCACCGACAAAAGGCTTCCGGGTGGTGGATGGATAGACGAAGGCGAGCAGGACAGCGGCAGGCATGCGCAGACGACATTCCAGTACATTGTCAGCAAGGCGGCGGCGGCTGCGAGGGACGGCTGCCTCGCCGGCGCGGACGTCATCGTCGTGGACCCGCCCCGTAAGGGTTTAGAGGTGGACCTGCTGGAGGTGTTGGCGTCTGGCGTCGCCGCGGCGGAGTGCGGCTGCACCGCGCACACGCTGGTATACCTCAGCTGCGGATTTGCGTCGTTCCAGCGGGACGTGGAGGCGCTGATGGCTGGCGGCCGCTGGCGGCTGGTGACGCTGCGCGCCTTTGGTTTCTTCCCCGGCACGGACAGCTTAGAGAGCCTCGCAATATTTCGCCGTCTGGAGTAGAGACCGAAACAGATGCTACTTGCCTTGAACTGGCAAATTCCATCTCAAGTTTGTAGCTTGGATGAGATTTGAAAGAGGGGATACAAGAGAGTTCGTTCCAGCAGAGAGCTAGTGCTGATAAACACTGTTGTGGGTGTGACCGGCTCTAACATGGCCCTCAGGGCTATGTGATTAGGTGCTGTATCCATCGTCCCAGCGCGGTGATGCGGCGCCCGGCTTGACCATGTGCAGCTCGGGCGCCTGCAGCACGTTGCCATGTCGTCGCACCAGCTATGACTTCACGATGGGGAGATGCCATGTGAAGAGACGACATGTGGAGAGAAGACATGTGATTTCAACAGCCACTCAGTAGTGAACGAGGACACCTGCACCGCGCGGCCTCTGACTTTTGGAAACCTGCTGCTGGAGCCATCATGCGAGATTGCATGAGCCTGCTCTCAACATCCGAGCACACGATGTGCAGGAGTCTCAAAGCTTTTGCTGCATTCCAAGCACAGCACACCTTCGTGAATGAGGCGCCTGCGCTGAGCACTCGCGCGGCAGCTGGAAGTGTGAGGAAGGTGTAGGCAGCCCCTGCTGTGCGACTGGTGACCACCGGACTGCTGCTCCGCTTCCACAGCACGCCACACTATCGTCAGCAAAGGCTCCTCCAAGCCTCCAGACGTGCAGCCAGTGCGCTGCGAGCAATTGAAACGCCAAGCTATCTCTAAATCTTTTGCGGAGATATCCCGTCCAAGAGCGCCTCACGCCAGAGTGTCCTAGAACCTCCACACGGTGTGCATGCCCTCCCAAGTCGTGGTCAGGCCATGCCCGCGGCAACATAAACTTGCATTCAGAATATCAGCTCAAACCGAGAAACCTGCAAATGTTGTGCAGATTGCCTGTGACGCTGGTAGCTTTCTGCTTCCAGCTTCAGGTTACCTTACTCTCAGCTCACCTGCATCCTTGCAGTCCGTTCCCTCGGAGGGGGCATCGATGGCGGGCAGCTGAAGCAGCTCCGCCAGCCGTGGCGACGAATCAGCCCGCCCGCGAACCACGTCGTCGCACATGGCGCGCATGCCCGTGCTGCAATCGCCCATGGCCTTCTCCAGCTCGAGCACTTCCGTCTCCAGGGCCGTCTGCTGGCTGGATCGAAGCGTGCCGGCCAGCTGCGCCCGCAGCGCCGGGACGCCGACGCGCATCGTTCTGATCACTGCATCAGCACACGCAAAGACGTTGACGCCAGAGCCCCAGGACGCCCCTGATTCGCGCTGCGACGGTCACAGGTCCCAGATGCGCCTCGACCGCAGAGAAGGGAGGTCATAGCAGCAGCAGTGGTATCTCAGGAGCGGCATCATTCGGAACGCAGGCGTGCAGCTGGCTTGCCAAGTGCCCAACCGTCCAGCATACTTCCGGTGCTTACATGTGACACATTGCAACACAGCAGCGCAACCCTTGGTTTACCTATGCTGAGGTCTGCGAGGTCCATGCCGACGCCAAAACCGGTCGGTGGTGGTGATGTCTGGTTCCTCTTCGCCCAAGCTGGCCAGAAGGCCGGGTTCCAGATCCAATTCCTCCTGCAGGTACCGCGGTGATGCGGCGCCCGCCTCAACCATGTGCAGCTCAAGCGCCTGCAGTGTCTCAAAGTCACAGTAGCAACTGGAATCTTACGCCATGTGCCATGCCAGGCGACGCGCTTCAAGCAAGATATGATGCCAACAGCAACCCTCCCACACGCACCGCTCAGGTTGTGAAATGCCTAATGTGACGACTGGGACAAACGCCTGATGTGGCTACTGGGGCATCCCGCGACATTGCATGAGCCCTGCGTCCCATGGCTTGACCACATGATACGTGAATCATCTCGAAAGTAGTTTCCACAGATGGTTCTCAGCACAGCGCACCCTTGCAAGTGGGGTGCCGGCGCTGAGCAGTCGCTGGATGGCTGGCAGTCTCAAGGCGGTGTTGGCAGCCGAGCTGTCCGACTGGTCGCCCCCGCTCTGCTGCTCCGCCTCCAGGGCACGCCGCACTACCGCCAGCAAAGGCCCCACCTGCCGCCAGCTGTACAGCCAGCGCCCTGCGTGCAATTGACAGGCCAGCTGATCATTCAAATGGAAGGTCCGACCAGCAAGGTCTCGAAGGAGTGCCCATCAAACGCAACACTGCATGCGTGCCCTGCCTGTTCGTGGTCAGGCCATGCCGCAACAGAAGGCTTACATTCTGAAGGGCATCAGCGCCCCCAAAGAAACGGTCGATGCTGTGCAAGCCGGCTGCATCGCCGGTGGCTTTCCACTTCCAGCTGTGGATCACGCGTACCGCAGATCCTGACAACAAATAGCAGCTTGCACACAGCTCACCCGCGTCCTTGTAGTCCCCTCCTTGTGAGAAGGCGCCAATGACGGGCAGCTGGAGCAGCTCTGCCAGCATCGGCGACGCATCGACTCGCCCGCGGATCAGGTCGTCGCACATGGCGCGCAGGCCGAGGCTGCAATCGCTCATGCTCTCCTCGAGGCCGACCGATTTCGCCTCCAGAGCAGTCCGTTGGCTGGAGTGGGGTTTGCCGGCCAGCTGCGCCCGCAGAGCTGGCACGCCGATGCGCATCAAAGTGATCACTGCGTCAGCACACACAAAGCCGTTGACGCTGACAATGTCCTCCTCGTCTTCGAGCAGGCTGGCCAGAAGGCCAGGCTCCACATCCAGTTCCCCCTGCAAATACCAGACTCTGCTCAGTGGCTGGAGTGGCTGGGCATCGCCACGGTCTACGTGATGTCTGTACCAGCGGTCGCGCAACAGGATCCTCTTGCATCTGAGTAGACATGGTCGTGCGGCCACGCCGGCGAAGCTGGCGGCACAGCCCGGCGTGTCAGCACTGCCTGTATAGGGGCGGCGATGCTGCAGCCAATGTCACGTCTTGGCAGCACTGGATGGCATCGGCCCCAGCCTCGGGCGGGCGTGGCCTGATGGCCTGCATCCTGCTTGACAGCGCTTTTAGACAATCTCAAGGCGTGCAAATATATATTTCTCACAAGTGAGCAGAGTGGTCAGCATGTCTTATCCCGATGTGAGCGCTTTCTGCAGTCAAGTGTTCACAACTGCACACCACGCTTCACTTTACTTCCATCCTAGATCGCGATACGCGAGTACCTGCCGAATCCAGCTCCTTGCACATCAGCAGCGAGCAGCAGCCGGAAGCGTCATGGGTGCGGGAGGCAGCAAGGGTGTGAGCGAGATCGCTGCTTTGGCCAAGCAGAAGGTTTCCTACTCTCCGCCACTGGGAGCGCCCAACCCCGCAAACCCTCTGGTCTACTTTGACATCGCCCTGGGGCGCTACGGCGACGCCACGCCACTGGGGCGCATTCTGATGGAGGTGCCAGTCATCCTGCACACGTCTTGCATCATGCGTGTGCTGGGATTTCATTCTCCGTGGTCAGCTCTGGTCAAGATGGCGTGTTTCATTATACATTGTGGAAGATGGTGTGATCCCGGCTCAATATGATGCCGCAGCTCAAGGCGGACGTGGTGCCAAAGACCGCCAAAAACTTTGTGGAGCTGTCAAAGAAGGAGCAGGGACAGGGCTATAAGGGCAGCCGCTTCCACCGCGTCATCCCGGGCTTCATGAACCAGGGCGGGTGTGTGTCCTGCATGCCGTCACGCCGTCCGATGCCAATTTTTGCCGGACTTCTGCCAGCCAATGCACAGTGGTCAGCTTACATGTTGAGACTGTGCCCGCGGCAAGTTGCTGGCCGTGCTCATCGGTCCTTCTGCGATGTGTCTCAGGGATTTCACCAATGACAACGGCACAGGCGGCAGGTCCATCTATGGAAACCGCTTTGCGGACGAGAACTTTAACCTGCGCCACGCCGGCGAGGGCATCCTCAGCAGTGAGTAGAGAGAACTGCTGCTACCAGACATGTTGCAGCCATGCTGTCAAATACCGGTTGATGGAATAAGGCCGCCTGTCGCAGCGTCTGAGGCTCCTCTGTTGTGTTTCCTGCAGTGGCCAACGCGGGACCCAACACCAACGGCTCGCAGTTCTTTCTGTGCACCAAGGGCACATCATTCCTCGATGGCAAGCACGTTGTCTTCGGCCAGGTGCGATGTCGCTTCCTCAGGATTGCTAATAATAAGCTGCTGTGTTCGGTTCAAGCAAGCCGGATTGTTCCGAGTTGCAGGTCGTCGAGGGCTGGGAGGTGGTTAAAGCCATTGAAGCCTGCGGCAGCAACTCCGGTACGATAGTCCTTGCCATGTGTTTACAAGTCCATGATTCCGATCTGTCGACGGCTCATCACCTGCGCAGCTTAAAACACACAGCATCAGTGTCAGGGTTGGATGCGTTTTCGCACTGCCCATACACCACCTCGTGCGCTTCCCATGCCTGCCGGCGCTCTCTTTGTAACAGCACGTGCACCGCCGCCCCGCAGGCTCCACATCGCACGACGTCATGATCGCGGACTGCGGCGAGGGGCGGGGCCCGCCGCCGCCGACGACAGCCTCTGCGGACGCCGCCGCGCCAGGCAAGCGCTCCTTCACCACCTCTGCCGTCGCGCTGCGGCAGCGGCAGCAGCTGCGCGTGAGGCAGCGCGACACAACCCGGGGCATCCCGCGGTCAGCGCCCCGCCTAGGCGCCCGCAGGTGCAGTGGACCGTGCACGCCATGCCCGAGGGGTTGTGTGGGGTTGTGGAGGTCTGTTGTCTGTGGCAGCAGGCAGTAACAGCTCAGCAGGGCAACAGCCTCCCAGTTTGCGCTGACATCGTGCCTGAGCAGTCGTCTGTGCGCGTCCTTTCGATGGTGCGTCCTCGGCTTCTGGCTGACAGCCTGCGCTTGTCGTTGTTGCAGGGCCGTGAGCTCCCGCGCTGGCATGGCGACGCGCGTGCTTACAAGCAACAGCTGCGGCTGCGCCGTGCGTGGCATGGCGCTGTGCTGAAGCAGCGCTGCCGGAGGAGTTGCACAGACTGCAGGATGTGTCTCTTGCCGCGTGGCCCTTGCAGGTGGAGAATGCTGCAGGATCCAGGTTCCAGACAGACGAGGGTACAACTCTGGAAGTATTGGCCGTTTTGTGGGTGTAGTTTAAAGGTTCTCGACTGCGTTGGTTCATAACTGCAAAATGCCAATCAACGACCAAGAAGCCCCTGGGTCACACACCATGTGGCATCGCAGCGACCCTGCATGAGCCAAATAATGGACATGTACCTGTGACATGTGGATGACACGTTCGAGCTGCTGTTGAGCAAATTGAGCAAATCACCTGCCGACTGGCCGTTCGAACACCCACCCTACCCTATTGGTTTGTGTTCTCGCTTGTGTCCGTTTGTGCGTCTCACACGCCTCGCCTTTCCCCGTCCCGACAGAGGCACCGCACCACAGTGGCGGCAAAGCAATAAAACTGCGGCTGACCACGCGCTTTCAGGCTGCTGCCAGCTGTGAAGGAAGAGCCTACCCATGACATGTCATCTGAGCGCCGCGCCCTAATATAAGACCCCCAAAATCAGACTGCCAGCCAACAACAAGGGACCAGCCTAGAAACGGAAAGAGCCCTGCCCCAAAACCACCCTCCAACTCTCGCATGTTCATTGAGGCGATGCAAACCCAGTCTTAGCATGAGGAAGTCGCTGCTGGTGACGCCAGCTGCGCGCCTCGTGCTGGAGCGGGCCCACCCTTCCTTTCTTCCTTGCATTTTCCGTCCTTCCTTGCAAGAGGAACTTGCCGCCGGCGCAGCCGCCCTAGCCGTGCACCTCGGCCATGAAGCCGGGGAAAGACTTCTCGCCAGAGGCACCGGCCCACTCCGCCAGCGACCCCACGCGGTCCATCTCATAGCCCGCCACCAGCTTTTTGAAGCCCGCCACTGCAGCAGACCAGACGCAAAGAGGGTCACGCTGAGAGGCAGAACGCATCGATCACATGAAACACAACGTGCTGTGAAACGCACCCGCCAGACAGCTTTGCAGGCGCAAGACAGAATTGCTGTCAACGCATCGCAGACCCTGGCCTCACCGGCGAAGGGCTGCTCCGGCTCGATGGTGAGAGGGGCCTAGCAGAGGTCGTATGCGGCGGCAGGCTCCTCACTGTTTGCGATCGAACTCATTTTGTTGCGTTGTCTCACCTTTCAAGTCCTCACCGGCGCCAGGGTGCTCGGGATGAGCACCGTGGCGGTAAGGGAGGCCTGGTTAAACAGCCGCGCGCTGCAGCAAGGTCCCTTTCTATACTCATTGGTTGACACTACAGTGTCATGTTAATTCTGTCCGTAAGCCTCCTCACCAGCGACGGGCTGCGTAGGCTCGATGGTCATGGATGCCTGGTAGAAGTCGCGGGCGGCAGCAGGGTCCTGCCCCACCTCCCGCTCCCAGTTGCCCAGCCACGCCAGCGCCGCCGCCTGCGCGTGCCCCTCGAACAGCGAGCCCGCCTCGAAGTGCTGCCGCGCCTGAAGAGGAAAAACAATTGGCACAGGTCAGAGCTTATGAAAGGAGGCCTGCAGGAAGCAATGTGTGAAACGAGACGCCTACTTGCGGGTGCTTCTCGAACAGCAAGCCAGCCTCGAAGTGCTGCCGGGCCTGCATGGGAGGCAAAACTTGCATAGCTCAGCTGCGCTGCAGCTTGACAGCTGTCACTGGGACTGAGCCTTGCGGCGCTTTTGCGGATGGCGCTCAGAAGACTCGTATAACTATTTCGCCAACAGCAGAATCTGAAGCGCGCCACCGTGTTCAGTAAGCGTTCCATGTTCGTCGATGTGCTGTGTGGCTATCTCTGTTGACGATGGTTAGCACCAACAGGGCAGCTTGAACGTGCTACAAGTGCCATATCCTGACTGTGCAGCATCTCCTGGCGTTGCTGCCGCAAGCCTCCCACAGCGCAACAATGACTGCAGGAGCACATTCCAACCGGACGCAGTCTGCAATGCGCCCAAACGCCCGCACCTCCTGGCGGTCGGGATATCCACTGAGTGTGCAGTTCAGTTTTGCCGCACCTCCTGGCGGTCATTGCCGGAGATGGCCCACAGCACGCGGCCCAGCTTGTAGTGGTGCTCCGCGATCTCCCACTCCGTGACGGCCGAGCCCTCCCCCTCTGCTGCCTCCAGCGCCAGCTGCAGGTGGTGCTTCGCCGTCTGCGCATTGGTACTCAAAAAATGAGCAGAAATGAGCAGAAAAATGAGCAGAAACAAGCATTTGCCCAGGTAGTGTTCTGCTGGTGTCTTGCTAGCGTCAGCTGCAGGTGGGCCTTTGCCGGCTGCGCGCCGGCAGTGCAGCCATGTGTGACCGCCAGCGGCAGACGCAACTCGCCGCAGCTGATGCCCCTGATCGCATGGGCGGCAGCGCATCGCTGCAGCGGCTTCGGCACGGACACGAGCATGCCAATGCCGCGTTTCCGAGCCGCAGCTCAAGCAGGCAGCACACACCAGTACGTCTCGAAGCCGACCCAGAGCTGCCGAGGCAGCAAACTGCAGGGCCTGACACACCCCACCAAACTCTGTCCACGACTCGTCCAGCAGCTTGAAACTAGTGAACAGAACACGCACCAGGACATCGCCGTCCTCGAAGGCGATCCAGGCGTACTCGGAGTGCGCCCAGTGCTCCGCGCGCCCATGGCCCAGCAGCGCCTTGCCCAGTATCTTCTCGTACTGCCACTTGGCCTTGGGCCGCTCCCCCCGCTCCAGCAGCACCTGTCGCCAGCGGGTTTTAGCACTGAGACTTGGGGATCTGCAAATGCGAGTCCTCCCCAACAGGGGTTGTAGATGCTTCTGATGGAGCTGCTGCGGCGCACGGTCGCGCTCTGCTGGAAAGGCGAAAGACTGCCTCGTGCAGCGGGTGCATCCGAGAGTCATGCAGAAGCTGAGAAAACCTTCCTGGATGTGCAAGGCGACGCCGCGGGATGGCGGAGAACTGTGCACTTCTACTTGGCAATTGTGTCAATAAAATCCTGGCGCTCACCTTGGCGATGCCGCGTAGCGCCTCCTGGTGGATGTTCTTGGGCGTGCTGCCCGACATCTCGCTGAAGGCGCCCTCACCCTCGCTGACCCACCCTGCAGCCAGACAGGTGTGCCGAGCGGATGCCAGGTCAGAACACAGGCAGAACCGCAGCAGAAAATCACAAGGCTGGCAACCTCCATCATCAGCTCACCTCCAATTTCAGCTCAGGACACCCCGATTTGACATGACACGACCCACATTCCACGTTTGGACTGCGTTCCACTGCAGCTAAATGCACATACGATATGATGGCACAACATGCAGCAAGGGCTAAGCCAGCACGCACCGGCGAGAACCTTGAAGGCGAGCTCCGCCTCCTCTAGCCGGCCCATGCGGCGCAGCGTCTTGCCCACCAGCAGCCGCATCGACAGCGCAAACTGGCCCAGCGTCTCGTGACCCCGTTGCCGCCGCCGCACCGACCACGCCAGCCTGCACGTTGAACAAGTGAAACAGTTATGCAACAGCACTTGACACTGCATGAGCCAGCCGCACTTCCGCGCGAAGGTCGCCATGCACCGATCTGGGCTTGAGGTCATCGCCTGCCGCGCATCTCCGCTACCGTTTTGTAAGAAATCTCGAAGGCCAAAGATCAATATGCGATGACAAGGTGATGAGAGAATCCCAGAGACAACTCACCCAGCAACGCCCGTCTCGTAGCATTTCTCGTACTGCCGCTCCTGGTACCGCAGCTCCGCGAGGCCCAGCCAGCCCGCCGCGCTGTCTGCGCCCCTGTCCACGCCCGTCGCCAGGCACTGCAGGCAAAGAATCAGCATGCGCGTGGGTGCCCTGCAAGTTTGCAGGATCCCTGCAGGCATTCCTGTTCTGCAATGTTTCTAAGCCCAGCGTGAGACCTGCACGCTTGAGGATCCCATTCTCGATGGCGCAGTCCACACCCAAGGGAGAGATGCTGGACCAAAGCTCACCGGTGCTACCCTGGCCCCTTGGTGCACCAAAGGACAACGGCGCACCTTGGTGATGTGCCGGCGCTTGGCCGCGGTGGAGGGCGTGTCGGGCGCCAGCAGGCGGCGCCGCAGCGCGAGGCCCACCGCCACGTAGGAGGAGGCCGCCCAGGGGAACTGGTGCCCCAGCGTCAGCCCGCACTGCTCCACCTGCGCATCAATCACAACAGTTGGCATGCGGCCAGGCTGTCAGCAATGCATGCGATGAAGCCAGGAGCGCCAGCAGACTGCAGCCCCTTGGTGCGCCACACAAGCCAGTCCCTTCGCCTGCCAATGCCTGGAAATTTGTGTGCAGCAGCACAAGGCGCAGTGGACCGCTCAGCATGCAGGGAGTTGTTGTCTTGATCTGCACAGACATGCGCACAGCAGCATCTGACTGCAGTGCCGTGCCGCAGTCCCAGTAACGCAATGCACTTTGCTGGTCAGAAGGTCTTTAGGTTTCTCTTGGTTGCAAAACACGTGCTTTGGGCTTTTGAAAAAACAAACCTTGCTGATGACAAGATCGCTGCGTAGCAAGTCCGTGGGGTCGCCCGGCAGCGAGAAGCCAGTGCCGCCAAACGAGCTGCTGCGCCGGTGCGGCGCCTGCAATGCAGGATTGAGCAAGGATGACATGGCGGGCTTTGCGTCAGCAGGCAGCAGCAGCAGCAGCAGCGACTCCTGCAATCATTCGAGAGGCCTCGAGTCGCACAGTTCGATTGATCAGTATGACAGCAGTAGGGGGGGGTACTCACTAGTGGAGGGACGCCGCCGGCGGCCGCTGCCTGGTGGGCGTTCGGCACAGGTGCTGGAGCCCCGAACGGTGACGGAATCACGCCTCCCTGCACCAGTCATACACAAAGGTCAGACGGGTGTATCGCACCTCAGTAGTGAACAATCGAGCCAGTTTGCCACAACAAACTGATTGAGCAGTGAACATGTGGCTCTAGAGGTTCTGAATCCAGACCTGCAAGGAAGGGCTGGTGTCTGCGCTTTTGTCACCGCCTGTGAAGTGGCTGTCCTTCAGCTGGGCGCGGAGCGAGTCGCTGCCCGTGAAGCTGGTGCTGCGGCGGTTGACGCTGAGGTCCGTCGTATGCTCGGGGTCCTACGCACCATTCGGGCTCACATTTCAGATACACACACAGTGCATTCCACTGCAGATAGACGCCGGAGAATACCGGCCACCTGACAGGCTGCCATGAAGCAATCGCAGGAGCGGCACCGGCTGCTCCACAGCGAGGGCAATGCCTTGACACAGCCAGTCGCCTTGCACCAAGGCGGAAACCGCAGATGCAGAGACGTCGCGGCTGCTGACACTGTGTGCAGACACATCTGTCTTGAGCTCTGCACAGGCGCCCGCACCACGGGCGAGAGTCCCGAGAACGAGTGGCCGCTGAAGCCGCTGAAGCCATGCTCCAGGGAGCGGCGCGAGGTGCCGAGCGAGACCGAACCGCCACCGCGGTCCAGCGAGGAGCGGCGGGGCGCCGGCGACCGCGGCACGTCGAACGATGCGCGGCGGTTGGGCGACTGCGGCGCCGCCCGCGGCGAGATGTGGCCGCGCGGCGACATGGACAGCGGGGAGCTGGCTGAGCGGGGCGTGTCCGCCAGGTGCCCGCGCGGCGACATCGACAGCGGGCCGCCGGACGGCGGCCGCGATGCTGTTCCGGTGTTGATGCTGCCCAGGCCGCCGGGCTGCAAGCATGTCGTCAAGTACGCTCAGGTCGAAGTTCGAAGCGCGCTGGCCAGCTCATGGAAGGTGTGGTTGCATCCAGTCTGCAATCTAATGTGCACTTCCACACCCAAGACACTGCTTGCTGGTCGGCCGAATGCAAGCCGCAATCAGGATCATCACACGCAGGACCTTCACGCAGCACCAACTCACCCTGGTGCTGGCCATGGCGTGCAGGTCGCCAGACATGCTTTTGGGCAGATTCGGTAGCAGGCCACCATACAACTCCTCGGTTTCTTCCCACAGCCATATGGCCGCCTCAAAGGGATAGGGCGTGCAGCATCCGCCGCTGGTGGCCTCGATCATGTCCTTGCACACGTGCAGCGCCTGCAGCCGCTTCTCCTGCCGCGCCGCTGACCTGCGGCAGCAGCCCAGGGGATGCCTTTGGCGGTGCTCTCGATTTGGGCGCTGCCAACATCAGGCCCCAGCATGTTGTGGCAGCAAGCAGATGAAATGATTGCTAAAGAACAGGCGCTCAGCAATTCAGGCGCTGAGCAATTCGGAGCCAGATGCAAAGGCTGTTGCCTAAGGAAATACCCATAGTCAACACTGCAAACTGGACACTCACCTGGGCGGGTAGGCGCCCAGCAGCGACAGGTGGCGCTGCAGGTGGTGTTCATGATACCGCACAAAGCGCGGCGATGGCTGCGTCGTCGACACGATCTGCTTCAGCGTCTCCGCCAGTCCGCCCTCTGCCTGTGCATTGCATCACACAGCGTCAGATTGGCCGTAAGACTCGGAAGGAGCCATCACGCCGTTGACCATTGCCGCAGCTGTCACAGAACCTGGAGGCAATGGACACAGGATGCGTAGAACATCCTGCAGCAGGCCTGTGCATTAGGCGCGGCGGCCGCGCACCTCCATGTCATTGGAGCGGGTGGCGTCGACCGCGCGCTGGACATAGCTCAGTGAGCGCGCCAGGTGCCGCGGCTTGCTTGTCTCAGCCTCCATCCTGGCATGGATCTCCCGCTGTACGATGCCCTCCTCCACCTTGATCTGCAGCAGTGGATGACATCTGGTGAGCTACACCTTGCGCAGGCTCAGGCTATGGGCATACTGCCTGTCCGCAGGCACCTCTTCGCTATTGATTGCGGCAGCTTCCATCTGGCAGCGAAGCCCTACGGCGCCGAATGCTCCACTGGCAGCTGAGCACTGCTGGAGGATGCTGCGCCCGGAAAATGCATGAAGAGATCGACTCCCGGAAGCCGAGATAGAGCGCGCACCTGGATGTCGGCCAGGAAACACAGCGCCTCCAGCCGCTGTTCCTCGCTGGCGAGCGACATGCCGAGCAGCTCCCGCAGCTGCGCCTCGGCGTGCGCCAGGCAGCCCATGCGCTCGTAGCACTCCGCCAGGCGCCACAGGAACTCGCGCGTCTTTGCAAGCTTCTCTATCTCACCCGGCCGGCTGCCCTGCGACAGCCGCAGCTGTGCAGGGGATAACATGCGGTTGGCGCAATCCGAGAATCGTTGCAGTCTTGCCTGCCATGCAGATTCCGGTGCTGCTTATGGCTCTGCAGGGCTGCCGGTCGTTGGCCGCTGCAGTACGTGCCAGGTGTGATCTGGCGCTAGCCTCCGCCGTCAATCATGCACATGTATCTCATCAACGTCCGTGCATAAGTGATAGCAAAGCAGCTGCGCTCTTGCATGTGATGCCACCGGTTGCTCACCAGCTTGCGGTAGGTCTCCACAGCCTTGGCCTGGGCGCCGGCAGCAACTTCCACCTCAGCAACGCCTTCCCACGCTGGCAGCCCATTCGGATCCAGCTCGGTGGCTTTCGCGTAAGCCGTGATCGCGGCCTCATAGTCCCCGTTGCAAAAGGAAGCCTTGCCTCCCAGCCTGCATGCATCGCATGGTTTGCTTGGTGCTTGCCCATTGAGAGCTGGTGGAAGTCACACCAACAAAGTACGGCAGGCGAGGTACATGCCTCCGGCAAGCGGCTGTAGAGAAAGATACATGAGGTGCACGATTGCAGCTGGATCGCGACCGAGAGTCAGTCTGGGTGACAGCGCGACATGGCAGGCTGTGAAACAGGCTTACTCATGGAAAGACCGCGAGCAAAGAACTGAAGGCACTCACACTAAGGCCTTGTACTGTTCCTCCTCCGTCTTGCCGAGATGCACCGCCGAGGCGCTCAGGCTGATGGCCTCGTCAAAGTGGCTGGACAGCAGGCTCTTCAGGGCCCGACCGACCTCCACCTCCGAGGCTGACCTCTGCAACATCTTGCCGGCCACCATCCTGGCGCCGCAAGAGAGGCTGCACTGATCGATGGACCTGCGGCTCTAGCTAAAGTAACATCTGATTTGGACGCGTCAAGTACCAGCAGAAAAGTTCCCAGAGTGGCAGCTTCCGCACACAACCCTTGTTCTTGCCAGAGAGCGCGCTCGAAAGAGCCGGCTTTGTTCAACGAGAACCGCTTGTGATACCGATTGGAGAAACCTACGGGTCCGCAGGGCAAGTTTGCTGGTGCTGTGACATCAGGAATGGCGAAACATTCGACTTTCCGCTAAAAATCTTTGGCGTCAGTTATGTAGTGGGCTCAAAAGGCACTCCAGGATAGGCAGTTTTTCGGGTCTTATACGTGCCTTTCTGACCAATAGTTCAAGCTCTTGCCCAGAAAGTTCAACATCGTAAAAGCCTAACTGCGGC
>JAABUL010000240.1_pt1 | contig 116565 bp, 107 predicted proteins | sample 5559151 | NCBI WGS metagenome assembly JAABUL01 (sample SAMN10711876, study PRJNA513368) | rock metagenome | isolation source: Antarctica rocks | place: Antarctica: Victoria Land, Pudding Butte sud | reverse complement strand
TCTGACGCTGAGCTATTGCTTCTACTGAGTTTCGCGTTACTATTCGCGAAACGGGGCGAGGAAGAGCGCATAAAGCGACTCTTTATATTTCTTTCCATAGAGGGTTTTTCCGAGTTTCGAGCTTCGAACTTCTAGAAAATTCACTTGGCACCACTTAAATATCTCTTTAACCTCTTACTCAGAGCGTTTCACGTAGGCAATAACTTTAGTGTAGAGATTCTTCAATTTCTATTTCGAAATCTGCAATAAATCGCCTTCTATTAACGACTTATGCCAGACGAAAATGGTATAAATCTAGTCTGCAAGAGTCTAGATTACTCTTTTTGATAGAAAATGCTTGACGCAATTGCTTTATATTTCAGGTATCGAAGTAGTCGCGTTATCTCGCTCAGAATAGTAACGACTGATCTCGACTTATTGCCTTGCGCATCAAGAAAAGGTAAAACAGATAGTGATTTGATAAGAAACGCTCTACTTCTCTGAAACAACGTTGTTCTCTGCGCGACCTTCGGGCGCAAAGAGGTTCGATTTCGATTTTTGCGTCAGTACGCAGTCTTCTGTGTTGTTCTAAAGTCGCTTGACGACTTGTTCTTTTCGTGTGAGTTTGCTCTTCGATTTATCAATCAAATTACTGTCTGAATTGATGATTCTTTCTTCTGCGTTGATGAACTCTCGTTTCGCCGTCGATTTTGGCCTGCGTGAGCGTGAAAAATTTTGATTTTCGATTTTTGACTTGCGACGCAGTCACCTGTGAAGCTATTGAGTCGAATGAGAGCTTGTTTTGATCGTACGATTGTGCTCTATAACTTGTCGATCGATTTGATATATCATATGCTTCGATAGGTCGCTGTCACATTAATCTTGAATTAATTTAATAATAATATTTCTTTTTTAATTTTAACAAAGCTTAAATAATAATAATAATAAATTGATTAGTGATAAAACTCATCTGTATGCAATGCTGACTACAAATCTACTGTTTAGCTACAGTAAAGTTTAGAAATTATCAAAAGTTTGAATGATATTAAGATGCTGCGTGATGATGAAGTGTTATGCATTGATTTTTTTGATTTTTTTATTTCTTCATTAAGTGCATGCAGTCTATGACTATGACACTGTCTAAATGCTGTATGTATGCTAAGTTACATGTAATCTGGTCAAAGTCGCTGCTTTATATCTTCTCGTTGATCAATCACATTGATAGTTTGCACATACAAGCGCTTTCGCTCAATTCTCATCATTGTACTCTTGTTTTTCTTTGTCTCTTCGCACTCTTCGCGTTCTACTCTTTCGTTTCTAATAGTCATTTTCTCGTCGTAATTCAAGTATTTTTCAAATACTTTAGTGTTGCAATTCTTTCAATCTTGATGATGAACAGTGTCAATATAGTGTCTGTGTTTTTGAGCTGAGCTTTTTTCTTAAGCTTATTAAATGAGATCAACAACGAGATTTATCTGTACAAGATGCTGACTACGAATCTTCTGCAAGTTATGCTTGTCAGAAGAGCTGAACAATCTCATTAACATTGACAGAGCAGTAACAGCGCTTTACTCATGCGTTGAGCTCACACACAGTTGAAAAACGAAGCAATAACAACGCAGTCATTGACGCGTTGAAGCTTGCACATACACAGAGTGACAGCTAAGTCTTTGCATACATGCTGCAGCTCATATACGACATATACACATATACTGCGAAGGCACGACTCAGCTTTTGCGCACATACAGACAGACGTGATGCAGTAAATCGATTGATTTTTCGCATTTTCAGACCGATTTACACGCAGCGCAATCACACACAAAGCAGTAACAGCGCTTTATTCACACGTTGAGCTCATATACAACATACACACATATACTGCGAAGGCACGACTCAGCTTTTGCGCACATACACATCTGTGCAACGCAGTAAATCGATTGATTTCGATTTTCTGATTGATTTGCATGCATCACAATCACATACATTGCAAAGACATGACATAGTCTTTGCTTATATACACAGAACGATAGCAACGTCTTTGCACACATGCTGCAACTCATATACATCACATACACATACATTGCAAAGACATGACTCAGCTTTTGCACACATACACATCTGTGCAACGCAGTAAATTGATCGATTTCGATTTTCTAATCAATTTACATGCGTTGCAATCACATACATTGCTAAGACATGACACAGTCTTTGCTCATATACACAGAACGACAGCAACGTCTTTGCGCACACGTTGCAACTCATATACATCACATACACACATACTGCAAAGGCATGACTCAGCTTTTACACACATACACATCTGTGCAACGCAGTAAATAGATCGATTTTTCGCTTTATCAGATTGATTTACATGCATCGCAATCACATACACTGCAAAGATACAACATAGTCTTTGCTTATATACACAGAACAACAGCAACGTCTTTGCACACATGCTGCAACTCATATACATCACATATACATACACTGCGAAGACATGATTCAGCTTTTGCACATCTACATGCTTGCATGATGCAGTAAATCGATTGATTTTTCGCATTATCAGGTTGATTTACATGCATCGCAAGCATATACACTGCAAAGACACAATACAGTCTTTGCTCATATACACAGAATGACAGCAACGTCTTTGCGCACATGCTGCAACTCATATACATCACACACACACACATTGCGAAGGCACAACTCAGCTTTTGCACATATACACATCTGTGCAACGCAGTAAATCAATCGATTTTTCGGTTTATCAGGTCGATTTACATGCATCGCAATCATATACACTGCAAAGACACAACACAGTCTTTGCTCATATACACAGAACAACAGCAACGTCTTTGCGCATGCGCTGCAACTCATATACGTCACACACATACATACTGTGAAGGCACAACTCAGCTTTTGCGCACATACACATCTGTGCAACGCAGTAAATCGATCGATTTTTCGATTTTCTAATCGATTTACATGCGTCGCAAATACATAGATCAAAACTCATTTAGTTCATTCAGCTGAGTGATCATACAGTGAACTTGAAAGCTCACGTTGAAGTGATCAGCTTTCATCTACATAGATCAAAGCTCATCTAGTTCGCTTGACTTGATGATCATACAAACAAGTTGAAAGCTTATGTCAAAGTGATCAGCTTTCACAATCTTGAGTTGTTTATATGATCACTTGATTATATAAACAGCTCACACGCTCATATGCGCAAACTATTGATGTGATTGATCAATGAAAAGATATACTGCAGCGATTTTGACTAGATTACATGTAATTTAGCATACACATAGCATCTAGATAGTATCATAGTCATAGACTGCATGCACTTAATGAAGAAGAAAAAAAAGCTTATTAAATGATAATCAAGTTGAGAATGTAATCACAAGCAATGATCTTTGCATTATTGTCAAGAAGATATTTATCAAATTGATAATGCAAATTGATAATGCATTTACTAATCAGTGAAACAGATTCGCGCTCTTACTATTATCATCAACAGTTCTTCTTAACAAAAGCTTCGCTTTTTAAAGCTTCAAGTCACAAGATCTTGAAAATTGATACAAGACATTTGCATTCATTGAAACTTTATTTATTTGATGCTTTGACATGCATATCAACTGCGTAACATGATTAATATATGAGTCAAGAAATTCTTGACAGATGCAAAGATTCAAGCTATTTGATTAAAGAAGAATGAATGATCACTAGTATTACTTATTGACAATATGTTAAATTCTTTCTACAAGTTAACTTTAATTGTGTCTAGAATCATCAATGTTGATATACATTTAGAATTTCGAATGTTTGATGCTCTTTTCAATCATCTCAATGTTATTGAGATGATAATACATGATAATGCATGTACTTCACAAGCACTTGTTCTTCGAGCTTGTGAACTAGCTTCTAACAAGCTTGCAAAGTACTATTTCAAGATGAAGAACAAAGATGAACTGATATACAATCTTGCTATGATTTTAAATTCTACTCAAAAGTTGAATTTGTATCAAGATTGAGATGCAAATGAGAACGATTTTTATTTTTATTACAACAAGTATAGAAAAGAGTTCAAGAACTATTTTTGTTATCATTATGAAGAGAGAATTACAACTGCAAAAGTTAAAGCGCAAATGATTAATGATGTTGATCAAATAATGCAATATGATAATGCAATTGATCATTTATTAACAATGCTATAGTTTGTTGTGATGATTACATGAACTCTTCTTCAAAGAACTCAACATCACTTTGTATCTGTTAGTGAAGATGATTGATATCTTTGCACTGACACTGTTGTTAAGAAGTTTTCAACATGAAAGTATTGAAGAAACAACATCTTGAACTATTCAAGATTGACTTAAATGACTAAGAATGTTCTTTCATGTTCAATATTCTTTATAAATATTGAATGAACATTCAGTTTTGCAAGAAGAGTTTGTTGATGAGATTAATCACAAATGACTTCAGAATCAGTTGAACAGATAATACTTCTTAAGTATTATAATTGTATCATGAACTTGAATTCTGAAAAGACTATCATTGAAGCATGAAATATTTATCGCAGAGATGAAGATGAAGATAACGCGATTAATGAATCTGATGATTCTTTCAAGACAGATTTGCAGAATGTTTTATGTTTTATTAATATTTAAATGTTTAATATCATTTCATTTGAAGTTGCTTTTGCATTGTTAATGTATATAGTATGATAACACAGTTACAAGATAATGCAAAGAAATAATGCAGTTCATAGAGTATATTGCTATGCTAGATAACTTGATCTGATCAAGATATCATGAATGCTATTTTCATTAAGCACTCAACTGAATTTTAAGATTGCACATCAAAGTTTTCATGAATATCAAATTTCTCTGCTGAAGAATTACTTGCTTGACATGAATAGCAAGAAGATTGCTATCTGCATATGTAAAGCATTATATCAGTAAATGTTGTAAAACATCAATGATAATGCAAATGAGTAATGCACTTACTGACAAGAAATTTACATAGAAATGCTTATGTGATCTTCTGAAGAGCAAGCAGTGTCGAAGTCTGAATTTTATAGTTCACATCGCTCATTCTCTGACTCATCTTGTTCATATCAATCTCATTCTGCATGATTTCATGAACTACTCTTTCAAATAAAATCTTCAATATTAACAAATTTGCATCTCTTTAATAATGATGTATTTCTTAAAGTGCAATGATTTCTGACTTTCATTTTTTCTTTGACTGTCATGATAAATTAGCTGTTGATAGCTTAATGCATTATTTGTTTGCATTATCTTCTGAACTTTATTGATCTTGCTTTCAGATAGAGTCTTTAAGTTTGCTCTTGATTCATTCGTGATTCAATTATCTAATGTCATATCATTATGAGTTGAGATTCTCAAATCATCACATGATGCATCTTTAGACTTTCGTTTTAAATTAAGTCTGTCAGCAATGTGCAACAAGAAATGCATTATCTAAATGCATTATTTGTTTGCTTGCAATGAGTCATGATGTATATCAACTGACAACGATTTGAAAAATTGAGACTATCAAGTTGAGTGAAAGCAAAGTGAAGTACAATGTAAACAAGAAATGATGTGTAAACAAAAGATGATGATTGTTAACTGTGTTTATAATAGAATTAATATGACAAATGTTTTGATATTAGCACTAATATGATGAATGTGTTGATCACAGTTCTAAAATGATGAATAAATTCTAACATTCAGCTTTAACTTTAATTTTACTTACATCTCATTTCACATTTATTCTAATTCTAACTTTATCTACGCTCAACATTTATTCTAACTTTAACTTTTTCTACGCTTCACATCTATTCATTGCACTCATCTATTGTGACTAAGTTCATTAGAAAAAGCACTTCAACATCACTATCAAATAAGAAGATTATTATGCATTATTTATATGCATTATCATTGAGACTAATCAAAATTGCAGAATGTTTAATTTATCAATCAAGTCACAGTCAATTATGAGTAGAAATCATGCAATGAGATGAAATGAAAATCAGAAAACTCTTTATATCAAACAAAGTGCAGATTGAGTGACTTTTTATAAACAACTCATCAAATTGAGAAGCATCAATGTTTATCAGAAAGTCATCAAAGCGAAGCAGATGAAAATGAAGAATAATATGTGAAATACAATTACGAATGATCAAGTGAGAAAGAGTTTGCATGATAATGCATTTGAGTAATGCATATGTGTTTCAAAAGCTGATTGTATAATAGCTCAATGCTTCAAGACAAATTTGATAAAGAAGATGAGAAAGAAGAAGACTGTAAAGTGAGCGAAGCTCAAAGCAATAGTCATGAAGACAACATTTAATACTACTTCTACTGTTAATGTATATACTGTGTTTGATGTAAAAGACAAGACTAACGTATGCATTAAACTATTGCACAACAAGATGAACTTGGGAAAAACATGTCAAGATATATGATATTTACTATTGAATTAATTTAGCAACGCATTTTACATCATGAAGAATTGAATAAATTAAAGATGATGAATGATTCAGATGTCATACAAGAATTCAACAAATTCATGAGCGCATTTTCGAATGAAAAAAATGCGATTGATCGAAAGATAGTTAATTCACTAGATTCATCAAATGATGAATCTAATGATATCATTGAGATTAATGATGATGACAAGAAGATGAAATTTAGCAAGAGAAATAACGATGCAAATATGATTAAGAACGAGAATGAGTACAAGAAAACGTACAAGAAAAAGTACAAGAAAAAGAAGAAGAAGAAGAAGAAGAAGAAAAATGATGAAATAATAGTGATCTCAGATTAGCAGTAGTAAATGAACAAGCATAAATTTTCTTCAATCAATTGCATTATTCTGTTGCATTATCAGACACTCAGATAAATATTAGTAGTACTTTGCTTCATGTCTTGACAAATCAAGTTGAGAATTTCAAGTCAATACTCAATTTCAATCTTCTGACTTAATTTGAATACTTGAATTAAATCTTCTGACTCAACTTGAATACTTAAGTTAAGAATTCTGACTTGAATCAAGTCTTGATGAATCAAGTACTTGACTTGATGTGATCAGTTTAGAAATCTCAATTCAACGCAGTTTAAATAATGTTAAAACATTGCGTGATCAGAAAAGTCATCATGCAGAGTTTTTATCTATGCAACAACACTTCTTCTAACAGTTACAATTGATTTATGAAGAAGATTAATGACATGTTGATGTCAGTAAGAAATGAAAAGATACTACTAATGAAATAAACAATTCAGATGAAGAGTTTGCAAATTGTGATTACAAGTGATTAAACAATTTACAACTTGTTGACTGCATTGATATCAAAACATCTTCATCACATCAACAGTGTCATTAAGTAATTGATGAAAAGATATCAGAAAAAATAGTTGTTTCAAATGATGAGTTTGAGAATCATGATTACAACGTTTGAAGAAGTAGTGACTTGTTGATCACGTTGATATATTGAAAAGACTTGAACTCATCTTCTTTACTTGATATCAAGTCATACATTTATTTACATGAAAAATTAAGAGTTCATGAAAATGATCAAAATGCATTCTCTACTATTGATCAAAGTCATGCATTGAACAATTGTGATTGCACATTTATACTAACAATCTATTTAATGTTTATATAACATAAGTCAAATCAAGAGAAGAAAAGAATTATTTAATACAATCATACTTTATTTTCTCATCATGTACATCTCTCTTTCATCACATATTTCTCAACTCAATGAATGATAATCATTAAGCAAGAGAACACAGTTTTTGACATTATAATCATGAAAATCACAAGTGCAAAGAAAACATCTTTCATCTTTGAATCAAGAATTAAATCAAAACATCGTTTGTATAAAATATCATTAATGAAGAGCAAAGCAAAAATGATGCATCATAATCAAACAGCACAAACATTCTTATCAAGAGTTTACTTGAGCATCACATGCTGAATAGAAGCTATAAATTCATTACTAATAACATAGTATCAATTTTATTGTTTTGATGATGTGAAATCATCATGTAGTCAACGAGTGATTTTCTTTCTCAAAGAGTTTTGTTCATTTAATACACATAATATAGTTTTTCTCATAAGTTGAATCTAAATCAATGTCACAAAAGTGTATGAATTACAATTACAATTTAACATTCAAAAGTTTATAATGAGTAATGCTCATTAATGTTGAGCTTTTAATCATATTATGAATAGAAATTGCTGATTGAAAGATTTTAATATTATTGTTGAAATTTCTGATTTTGATTGAAATTTCTGAATTTAAGTTTTGATTTTATTAAAATTACTGATTTCAATTCTGATGATAAACTTATCAAAGAGTTTATCTTTTAATTCATGTTTGCAATATGTTACACAACTTATTTTAATTCTGCTGTTGAAATTTCTGATTTTGAGTTCTGATGTTGAAGTTGAAATTTCTGATTTTAAATTTAAATTTTAAATTATGTAACTTGTTTTTATATCATTTACATGTTGATAGTAAGATTAATGAACTTTGAACTAATGTTATGAGTCTGTATAAAGCGAATTATATGAGTGTATTTTAACTAGAAGTTCAAAGTTAAAGAAGAAAGATGTATGAACATGTTGTGAGTTTTATTCATGAAGACAAGCTAAATTACTAACGTGTTAACATCAGCTTTATGCTAGTTTATAATAGTTTAATCTATGATAAACTAACTCAAGATCATGAAACATGCTTGCAACAGTATTTAAGTTGAATCACAATGTTGATATCAAGAATTTAAATTAAGTCAGAAAGTAAATATAAAAACTTAACTTAATGATTAGTTTAAAAAATCATCAATTATTGCATGTTGATTTTAATTTAATTTAATTTGAATTCATACACTTTTGTAACATTGATTTAAGTTCAACTCATGAGAAAAACTATGTTATGTATATTGAATGAACAAAACTCTTTGAGAAAGAAAATCGCTTGTTGATTACATGATAACTTCACGTCGTTGAAACAATAAAATTGATACTATGTTATCAGTAATGAATTTATAGCTTCTATTCAATGCATGATGCTTAAGTAAACTTTTGATGAAAGTATTTATGCTGTTTAATTATGACACATTGTCTTTGCTTTGCTCTTTATTGATAATATTTTATATAACGATGCTTCAATCTTTAATCTTTGATCGCGAAGTTGATTTTGTTGCACTCATGATGCTCATGTTTGTAGTGTCAAAAACTGCATTCTCTTGCTTAATGATTATTATTCATTGCGCAAAGAAATATGTAATGAAAGAGAGATGTACATGATGAGAAAATAAAGTGAGATTGTATTAAATAATTCTTTTCTTCTCTTGATTTAACTTATGTTACATAAACATTGAATAAATTATTAATATAAACATGCAATTGCAATCATTCAATGTTTGACTCTGATCAATAAAAGAGAATGCATTTTAATTGCTTTCTTACGCTCTCAATTTTTCACGTAGATAAATGTATGACTTGATGTCAAGTAAAGAAAATGAACTTAAGTCTTTTCAGTATATCAGCATGATTGACGAGTCACTACTTCTTTGAGCACATGTAGTCATGATTCTCAGACTCATCATTTCAAAAAACTATTCTATCTGATATTTTTTCATCAATTACTCAATGATATTATTAATATGATGAAGATGTTTCAGTATATCAACATGATTAACAAGTCATCATTTCTTCAATCACTTGCAATCACAACTTTCAAACTTTGCATCTGAATTATCTAATCACTAATAGTATCTTTTTATCTCTTACTGACATCAACATGTTATTAATCTTTCTCGTAAATTGATTGTAACTGTTAAAAGAAGTGTTGTTGCATGAGTAAAAACTCTGCATGATGACTTTTCTGATTACACAACATTTTAACATCATTTGAACTGCATTAAATTAAGATCTCTTGACTCTTCTGACTTCTATTCAAACACAGAATAGAATCAAAAGATTCATAGTTGACATCATGTATAAATAAATCTTGTTGTCAGTTTATTGCATGTTGAAAGAAGCATCTTTTATCTTCTCAGTATAAATAATGTAGATTAAAACTATTCATGATTAATTATTTATAATTAGTTTATTTAAGAAAAACAATCACAACGCACGCATCACAAATTTTGAAAAAGAGCATTACAAATAAGATAGAGTGAATCTAGAAAATGATTGAATGACGATGAATTGCATGAATTGCAGCAATGCTGATTCAAAGATGATTGCAAGCAATGTTGATTCATTGCAAGAAAACAAAGATGCAAGATTGAAATGCTCATGTGATGATGAAGAAAACGTTGCTAACATTATTGATTTACTAATAAAGATATCAACGTTAGAGAAAGAGAAGAGCAAAGATCATTCATGAAAAAAGATAGCATTGAAGCTGATTTAACGTCTTCGACTCAATTCAGAAGAAAAACATCATGTGAATCAGAATGCATTCATCACGAAAAATGTATAAAAACTGAAAACATCAGTTCAACTGCTTAACAAGCAGTTGCATACACAGAAAAACACACGTTTTTCAACGAAAATCACGTCATGAGCGAACGTGACAAGAGAAGAAATAGCAACAAGAAAGCAACGTCTCAAAGATGATTCATCATCACTTTGCAAGAAATGAGAAGTCATGATTAAAATAATGAACAGAAGAGAAATAAAAAAGATACAGAAGAAGTCAATCAAACAGATTCTACAAAGAATTGCAGACGTGTTGACAGATCAAAGAAATTTAATTATGTCACTTTGCAAGCTGAACAGCAATGATATTTTTCTTCATGCAGTTAGCTCAGATGCTTAAGCAAATCTGAAAAAGATTCAGACGTGAGCAAAAGAAATCATGAGTTCAACATGCATAGTACGTCAAATCTTCGCAATGCTGACACATAAAGTACACACTACAATAAACATAAGCAATTAAGAAAAAATCATTGAAAGATTGATAAAAGATAACGTGAGACTTCATGAAGATCTGAAAGTTCTAAGAATAGTTTGACTCAAGAAGATAGCAAATAGTGAAAAGACTCATTCATCGCTCATTGTAGAGATCACGATCAAAGCGATGACAAATCAACTAATAAACGTAAGCATGCTGAACTTGTATCAAGAATGTGCATGCAAGCTATTTGAAAAGAACTGTCACATCACACAGTGCTTCAGATGTCACGAATTTAATCACATGATTAAGATCTGCAGAAAGAATCAGCGCTGCGAAAAATGCGCAGACAAGCATCACATAAAAAAGTGTGTGATGTCTTTGAATAAAAGACGTTGCATCAACTGCAACGAAAATCACGAACTTTGAAGACACATCTGTCTCAAGTGATGACAGCAGATGAAACAAGCATTCAAAATCTATAGAAATAGATCATTCAAATACTCTGAAACGTCTAAATACAATTGCACACTCTTCTTGCTGTTTCTGAACTCTTTAGATTCAACGAACTTTTTAGATTCAATGAATTCTTTTGATTCAACGAACTTCTTGAGCTCAGCAACAATCATGCTGAAAACATGCAGTTGAATCGCTGATAAATCAGCTTGACAGATAGTAGAAATTAAGAAAAGACGAGTTGATCTTTTCTCTTACGTAAGTAGTGACTCAGACGAGACGATATCTGAGCAGATTCAGAAATGTTCAATCAGAAAGTGAGAAAGATCATCGATGATCAAAAGCATACAAAGAGTCTTCTCATTGCAAAGTCAATAACAGCTACAAATAACTTTATAATAAAACAGTCTTTTCTACAAATTCTACAGTACAACATCAGAAAATCATTAAGAATTCAAGAATCATTTCTAATTAACAGAGAAGTTCGCGAATTTAACATAGTAGTTATACAGAAGCAAGATTGCAACAACAACAACTTGCAATTATTTAGCTCAGCACACAACTTCTTTCATCTAGTGAAAAACTCGTCATCTCAATCAAGAACATGCATATATGTTAACAAATGTTTAAGACTCAATCAATGAATAGTAGAAACAGCTGAATCAGACATTTACTCAATCAAAATATTAACTTGCAACACAGATAATGAAACGCAGACGTTAAAACTTCTAAACGTCTACAACTCATGCTCACTGTTTACTACATTCACAAAGAGATCTTTAATCATTTCTCGTTTGAATGAACTACTCAAGAATGACTGTGAACAACTGATCATAGAAGATTTCAATCTACATCATTCTCATTGAGAGAGATGAAGATGCTTCACTCATCATATGATGATTAATACTTTACTAAACATCATTACAAATGCAAGACTGAAATTATTACTGAAATCAAACACTATTACTTGCGAAGCTCATAATCAATTTACGACAATTGATCTAGTTTTTAACAGCGAGAGAATACAGTTCATGACATGCAAGTGCAAGGTACAAATCGATCTGCATCAGAGATTGAATCATTTTTCAATCGTCACAAAGCTATGTCTATAAACAATCTCAGTGCAATTCTCGATTCAATGATTTTGAAAGAAAATGAATATAGAAGCATTGAGTGCTTATCTGCAAATACATTTATCTTTGAAACACTTTCTAAACAACAAGACTATGATGAATGACAAAGTATGTAAGATTATCAGAGTGTTACAGAAAATTATTAAGAAATTTATCTTCTTGACAAAGTTATTAAATTAAGCAAGAAACTTTTGAAATCAAAGCTGTTTCAAAGTAGTAATGAAATCAAGATGACTGCAAATCATATGAAAAACACAAAACATATTAGAAGCGTGAAATGAATATCTGAAGCACAATGATCATAAAAACAAGATTATTCAACAAATGAAATGCATACACTTCAGAACATAAATGCATGAGTTAAGCAAAGCACTCAAATTGATATGACGCTTTGCAAAATGAGCTAGAATCGAAAGTCAGCTATTTAAAAAACTTTCTCAGTTTTTGTCACTGAAGTGAAGCGACATTGATCATATGACAACAACGTTCAAGGAAAAAATCGAGATACTGCGAGAAAAGTTCTTTCTCTCATCTTCTCAAGTGAATGTCAATGACATCGCAGAATCATTTATATCTCTGACAGTCTCATTCAATTCACGCATCACAGAAGATGAAGTGAAGCAAACAATCAGATGAGTAAAAGCAGACAAAGCATTAAGCGCTTCAGATATTTCAAACAAAGCACTTCAAGTGAGTCTTGCAGAACTGATCTCAGTACTGATGAGTTTATTCAACGCATGTGTAATACATAAGTATCATTTGAAGCAGTTCAAAAAGACTCAGACAATAGTACTATATAAATCAAAGAAAAGCAACTATATTGATTCAAAGATGTATTGATTCATTGCTTTACTTAATATCATGAGCAAAGCGCTGAAGTTGATCATGATCAAAAGACTGAGTGACATAGTTGAGACTCATCACATGCTATCAAATGCTCAAATGAAAGTGAGATGCAAGCAATTCATGATCTCAACATTAAATCTATTAATAGATCAAGTTCACACAGTGTGAGACTGTGAAATCAAATATGTAATCTTCATGCTAAGCTTAAACGTTGTTAAAGCATTTAATTGAGTCTCATACGTCAGACTTCTGCACACGCTGAAAATGAAAAGAATGTTAAGCTACATAATTGAATGAACACGCAGCTTTCTAAAGAATCAAGAGACGTTGCTAATATTTGATGAATAAATGAGCAACATACACAAGATAAACATAAACATATTGCAAAGATTCTTCATTTCATCGATTCTCTTTCTATTCTTCAATGTAAGTTTAATTGAAAAATGCAAAGCATTGAGAATTAAAATCAAAGTGTTTAACTTTGTAAATGATATTAACATTCTAGTTTACGACAAATTCACTGAAGAAATTTGCAGAACACTGAGCAAAGCATACAATGTCTGTGCAAAATGAGCTTGCACTCATGATGCAACGTTCGTATCAGAAAAGTACAAGCTTACACATTTCACTAGAAAATTGAAGAGATTTGACATGATGACTAGCATATAAATAGAAAGCTCAGTTATCAAATCAAAATTAGACGTATGAGTTCTAAAGATGCAACTGAATATGAAACTGCAATAAGACGCGCATCTTTAACAAATAGAGATGAATCACGTCACAAGAATGCTGACACTTAGTCATTTTAAAGTCTTCATATGAGAAGTTATCTTCACAAAAGTGAGGCAAGTATACTCAGCAGTAATAAGATTAGAAATCACATTTGAAGCGTCAGTTTGACATCAGCGTGACAAGAAAGATAAACTGTTGAACAAAGAATGCAAACTAAAAACATTTCAAAATCAGACTCTGCATCATGTAGCAGAAGCATTCAAAAGAGTAAACATTGAAATTCTAAAGACAGAAATATACATGAGTTTGTTACATGTTCATTTGAACATGTTATAAGACAAGATCATGTTACACAGTTGAATTAATGATTGAACGCAAGAAATCAGACAAGCATGTGAACTAATACACACTCATTTGATGAGAGTTAATCACGTTATTTCTCGCTTATTCATCATCAAGAAAATAGTACTTCTTCTTCACAATAATTTCAACAAGCGATAGCATCACAATAACGCAGTATCACAAAGATCAATGAAATCAATGATGAGAAAAGTACAGAGAATGTGTTGCAAATGTTAACACAATCTCAGCATAAAGATTGCATCTGAGCAATAAGATAATAAAGATGCGTGATAATCTTCAGAAAGCAGAAAGCACTCTTGTAACATACATCAGAATCAAATGTATAGATCTGAACACTTATCTGCACTTTAGAAACATTTCAGACATGAATAGTTTGCGATGCAACTGCGAATGAAGTCATCAGACGACGAAGCATGTACTAATGCATTGTTCAAACTGATTGCATCTGCGATCAAGAATGCTACAAGATGCTGACTTCTTGAACTATTGAATAATCATCATCATCATGAAGAGTCTCAAAGCAGTAGTGAAAATGATGATGAAAACAAAGCTCTTGAAGCAATTTAAAGTGACTAAAACATTTGTTCTTTAACATGTAATCAATGCGAACAAATTTGATACATAGTCTCAAAACTCACTGTTTCAACTGCATGAAGCAGCTGTATAGACTGTAAGTGATTTTCTACCTCAAAGAGTTTTGTTCACTTGATATAAATAGCATAGAGTTTCTCATGAGTTAATCTAATCGATGTCACAAGAGTGTATGAATTTATTATTATTATTATTATTAGTTTATTTAATTTAAATAATCACAACGTGCATAAAACAAATTCTTGAAAAGAGCATTATAAACAAAAGAGAAAGAATTAAGAAGATGAATAAACAATGACAAATTGCATGAACAGCAGCAATGTTGATTCAAAGATGATTGTGAACATCATTGATTCATTGCAAAGAGACAGCAACATGAAGTTGAAACATTCATATAATGATGAAAAGTATGTTGTCAACATTATTAATCTTTTAACATAAACATCAACATTAAAGAAAAAGAAGAGTAAAGATTATTCATGAAAAAGTGATTTTAAAGCTGATTCAACGTCTTTGAAACAATTCAGAAGAAAGAAACAACAGAAATCAGAATGCATTCATCACGAAGAATGTACAGAAGTTGAAAACATTCATTCAACTGCTCAATAAGCAGTTATAAACATAAGAAAACATACATTTCACATCAAGAATTACATCATGAGCAGATATAGTAAGAGAAGAAGTAACAATGAGAAAGTAATGACTCAGAGATAATTTATCATCGCTTTGCAAGAAACATAAAATCATGATGAAAATAATAGAAAGAAAGAAAATAAAAAAAGTACAGAAGAAGTTTATTGAACAGATTTTGCAAAGAATCATAAACATGTTAATAGTACAATGAAATTTAATCATATCACTTTGCAAGCTTGAAAGCAAAGATATTACACTTCACACAATGAGTTCAGAAGTTTAAGCAACTCTGAAAAAGTTTCAAACATAAGTAAAAGAAATTACAGACTCAATATGTATAATGCGTTGAATCTTTGCAGTACTAGCACATAAAATGTGCATCATACTCAACATAAACAATCAAGAAATGATCATCAAAAGACTCATGAAGAATAATGTAAAATTTCATAAAGACTTGAAGATTCTAAGAATAGTTTGACTCAAGAGAATGATTGAAAGTGAGAAGATTCACTCATCACTCATTATAAAGATTGCAATCAAGATGAATGAACAATGAAATGAGTCATCTGATTTTATAGTGATTGAAGATAAAGATGAATGAAAAGTGAAGAACATATTGAACTTCAGATACTATGAATGAGACAAATAATTATAATATCATGTCAATTGAAAAAAATACAATGTTGATCTACATTGATACAACGTTGATGAAAGTGAATTCAAAGATTGCTTGAAAGTCATCAATGACTTTTATGAATGTTATTCAAACAAGTCAAGATAGAAATCAACTCAAGAAAGATTAACTGAACTGCAGTAATGAAAACATTGCTAAATGAAGAGAAGAGATAATGTTGCAAGCATGCACTTCAAGTTAGTTTAACATAAATCATGTCAGACTATCATAAACTAGTACAAAGCTGATGTTAACATGCTAGTGATTTAGTGTGTCTTCATGAGTATAAAATCTTCGACGTGTTACATCTTCTTTCTTCTTTAGCTTTGAACTTCTAGTTAGAATACACTCATATGATTCGCTTTATGCAAACTCATAACAAGTTCTTCTGATGCAAACAACTTTTGAAGCGATGATCTTGTGCACAGTGAGCGCAGTGTTTTTCATTCTTGCATGCATATGTTAAATGTTTGTATTTCTGACATTTCATGCATTATCTCATTCTGCTTTCTGTGTTGTAGTATTTCGTTATTTTTATGTTCAATTCATGTACAACTTTTAGCTGAATCAGTCTGTTTATTGTCTTCACGCAGTTTATTCACATAATTAATAATTATTAAAGAGTACTTCTTTTTGTTACTATCTTTTGTGAATCATGTTATCTCATTTATCTTCAATTCAAGATGCATAACGCTGCATGTCTTCTTCATTATTCTCATTTCTTTCTTCTTTATATTCTTCAACATGATCTTAATCTTGACGTCGTGAATCAACACTTTCGCGCACTTGTGACGCAGTACTGTCATCGTAAACATGTTTTTGATTTAGAAGTCATTCAATTTCAAAATTCTTTTGTTGTTCTCATCATTGATTCTGAAAATCATCATTTTCTTGAATCATTTGATTCTCTGTATATTCTTTCATGTCTTCAGCGTGTCGACTGTGTCTGATTCGCGTGTCAGTGCTACTTTCTTCGCTGCGCTCATCTTATGCACTCTTTTCGTCTTCTGATTCTTTTTGATTCACGTCACTATTTTCATCTCTCTGCTTGACTTGCGCTCTGACGACGTCTGCTCGATGACTTCTCTTCTCACCTTCTGCGAAATAACTGCGAGACCTCTTGCTATTTTGGCCCAGATGTCTGCTTCTTGAGCGTGCTTCCCCTCTCTATTTATTTTTTCCAGCCTATCAGCTGATTTCTTCAGCCTCTTCACCAGTGTGCTGATGTCGCTGCGCTTCGTCGTCGCGGTAGCTTCGCTGGTCCGCCGCGTCAACTTCTCTATCAGAATGAGCAATTTGCTCAATTTCGTCATTGAAACCATTCCGGACGCGTTTTTCTCCTTCGATTCATAGAGTTCGCTTATTCTTTGCCTCTTCATCGTCATATTCGCCGCGATTTGGGTTGTGCCACGTTTGGGCGTACTGAGTGCGCCCCTTCCACTCGTCGGCGTCGCGCCGACTGCGCCCACCTGACCATGACGGTCGAGATGGATCACAGGCATCATTGCCAGCGGTGTTTTCTCTCGTCTCTCTTGTTTCTTATTGATTTTATTAATTTGGTTCGTTTTTTCTCGTCTTCCCATGAGAGACAACTCGAGAGTGTAAATATTGGTTTTCAAAAAATCTTTCTTTATATGAAATGTCTATCGTTCAAAAGAAGCGTTTATTTGATTGTATTTGTATTATGAGAACGGGTTATCATATAGTGCTAAGGTAATTCAAACCATCAGTGGCCGTCGTTATAGCCTATGCATGAACAACAACAGATTAGATTGTCTTCATTAACTGATCTGGTCACTAGACGATATATACTCGAAGCCTCGGCCTGCATCTTCTTGGCTACTGCTTCTTCACTCATGAGCATCATAATTCGGAGCTATCGACTGCTTTTTCTTCCTTTTCGGTTTCCTTACCTGAACCACTTTTGCGCCAATTGGGCTGTCAACGCCAGTCCCATCTTCCGGGCCCACCCCAGATTCCGAAACCATTACTTCTTCCGGAACTCCGTCCTTCCTTCTCTTCCTTCTTTTCTTTTTAACCAGCGTGCCTTCAGGGGGAATCTCATCTGCAGCTCGGACTCGCTCAGAGGCACGCTGCATTTCCAATCGTAAGCGCTCGACCTCTTGGAGTGCTTTCGCCATCTCTGCATCATCTACCTCCTGTTCTTCGAAATCGAACTGTCCAGACACGTTTTGGTCACTCTCAAGCGAAAACCCACCGAGACCACTTGAGTCAACTTCGAGCAATGCCTTGGATGTGTCGCGTTTCCGTGTTGACGAACCACTCGCGTTGATTGCGCTTCCGCCAGTTTGAGGTATTCGATCGATGGCAGGTTCATTCAAATCGATGTTCTCGTCTGTCGTGATATGAAACTTCTTTGGATGCTTGCGCTTTGGCTTTGTAACATCCACATCCAAATATTCTGCTCCAGATCGCTTATCTCCCAGTTCTAGGTCCATGATTGGTATTGAGTCAACGTCAACGTCTGCACCGTTAGTGTTCCTAAGTATATCGTGAAAGGGAGTAGAGGTTCCGGAAGAGCGATCATAACTCGCGATGTAAAATGGGTCGTCCCTGTTCCTTCCCTGGCGCTCGATCCTCTCCTGGCGCTCGATCCTTTTCCTGGCGAGAGTTTCTGGATCAACTGTGTCACTCACACTTTGCTGGTATGATAATATGCCCGCTTCCACCGGCGGCAGCGCGTCAAATGCGGCCATGGTGCTCACCTCCTGGTTTGGACGACGATTATAGAACCATTCAAAGTCTGCAGACTCGGGTTCCGTCGAGTAGGAGCCATCAACGCCATCCAGCAATCCCAAGAGATGGTGGTTGATGGCACGGTCTAGATCCAGACTTTCTGGTTGCGGAACCTTCTCCTGCGCGTTTGGAGCTACAGGGTTCAGCACAGGGCCCAAGAAAAGGGCCGGTAATGCCTTGGTCAATAGAAGAGGCCCGTATTCATTCTCCACACCATGGCCTGTAACTGCTTGAATTGCTACACGCATGAGCTCGAGTAGCTCAACAGATCTTTCCTGGACTTCCAGGCTGGGATGCGTGGCCAATGGTTCCAGAAAATGAACGACCCTGGCCAATAGCAAAGAAACCATGGTCTTGCGCTCCAAGTTCCAAATAAGTCCGTCGTTTGAGATCGTTGATACGAGGACCTTCGGTACTGATTGAAGATATGCGGATATGACAAAAGGAGGAAACGAGTGTGTCCGTGGATGAACCAACGAGGTCAGCGTGCTAGACGCGTCAAGAAGCTCGCCAGCATATTCCCCAACAATCCATACCGCATATCGCAGAACTCCCTGACCACCCAAGGGGGCAAGGGCTGCGGAGCCTTCGTTTCCTTGAGGGACTACCAGTGAACTCGCGGCGTGGACCGCCTCAGTCCTGATTGAGCTCACCCTCACAGCCACGTTACGCAGTTCCCAACCAATAGCGCATGAGACATCGTCTTCCGCTGACTCTGGAGAATCGTGACTGGTGTTTACACGATCTTCGGATGGCCCAGTCTCAATCATCGTTCCAGCTGGGAGGAGCCTCACCAACTGCACAAGTGTTTCGACGTACCACTCGAAGTCGAGGATGTTAACATAAGTATCCTTGGAGCACATATCAAGAATGCGGCGAATAATTGAAAGTCGGTACTCAGCTGGTAGCGCTGATGCTCCACCTTGGGCTTCTTTCGAGGGTCGAAGCATCTCTTCCGGGTCTTCTCCCTCCGAATCTGCAGCTGGCTCTACCCCCAGGGCGTGTTTGCGCCCATTATCAATAGTGTTGACCGAAAAAGGCGCATTTCGTAGCTGGTTCATCAAGAGCTCGACAACAGACACAACATTGTCACTATTGACCATGCCCGCGCCGAGATCTAAGGCTTGCATGCGTATTGAGATATCTGGATCATCGATACAACTCATAATGACGTCCTGGTGTGCAGAAACGAGGTAGGAATGCGAGGTCACAATCCGGTTGAAGGCAAGGAGCGCCACATATCTTACTACCTAATTGTTAGTGGTATATACCCATACCCTTGGGCTTGACCTACAATTAGGATCGCCCTCTATCATGATCATCGCCCTAAGTTTCCCAACGCACAAAATTGCGACATCATCCCCTTCATGCACACCTTCTGTGCCGTCTAATATACCGCCTTGAATGATGCCATTGATGCATTCATATAAAAGCGACATTGCCGGTGTAGTGCGAATCAGATTTGTTAGAGGAGGCAACAACTTCTTAATCAGACGTGGTTCCAAGGGAGTTAGGGTCGCAAACTGCTAACTCGTTAATCAAATTAAAACTCATAGGCGCAGCAACACTAACTAGCTTGATGATCTTGATAGCCATCCAATTATTGCCTCCGTCGACAAGTAACTCGAAAAGCCTTGGCGCCAAGGGTAAAAAGTCTCGCGGTCGTCTCCAGCCTAGCTCGCATACTACGTTAACTATTGCGGCTGTTACACTTGAGTCCTCTTGTTCATCCATCAGAAGATCCTTAATCTTCGGCCAAGCTGGTCGCAAAGTGTCTGGATATACCAAAGCCAGTCGGTAGAGGGCGACAACAGTCTTCTTACGTATGCTTGGATTAGAGTGTGATAGCCTTGGTAGTAGATCTGACAAAAGCGATAAAGCCAGAGAAGCAGTATTAATATGCGGTAAGGTGACAAGAGGCAGAGACATTGTAGGCAGTAGAGACGAAGTTATGTCCTGAAGACCAACGTCAATTCGAGTTCCGAGACTCCCATAGAGTGCATATGTACCTTCTTGAGCAGGTTAGTTGCGAGCATCAAGACTTCTGTATCAGGTCGGAAGCTTTGTACGGCTCCTAGGTATCCCACCCTTTTTTGAAGGTACTTAGGACTTGACATGACCTCCAGCACGTGGAATGATGCCCAAGACATGTCATGACCAAACATCTCGAGGTAAATAAGCTTCAGTAACGCCGTAGCCTTCAGGTCTGTCTTTCATGAGTTCCTTCCCTACGAATGATGCATCAGGATACCACACACCCATGTCGGACCCTTTGATCTCGTTCCGGCATTCTCGAAGGCTGTGCTGAATATACTCCCTCTCATTACCTTTATGGTTCCGTAGACCCCTGATGAAATCGTAAAGCGATTTTTCGAACCTACATGTGATTTAGCAATATTTATAAGTAAGATTTTATGCACTAACATTGCGCAAACACGTGTAATTCAAGGGTTACTGGTAGAGTAGCATCAGACAGAGCTTTCACCAGCAGTACCCATGCTATAGTACCTCGAGGTGGTATCGACCGAAGTTCATAACACGAAATTAGAGCCTTTCTCTGTCATTTATAACGCTATTGTGGCCTGAGGTCTTTGCAGATGAGCAACGAAAGGTCGAGTGTGAAGACTATTGCGAGTGAAGATCCTTAAGTGAATTGCAGAGTTCATCTTCATATCATATCTTAGAACAACGAAGTACCAAAGCCGTAGATAAGGTAATGATTCATATCAATATTGGTGGTTTGAATGTGCATTACGAAATACTGTGGTACATACCTACGAGAAGGTCGTCATTTCCGATGGAAATTGCCTTTACGCTTAAATAGCATGTATGGAAAAGTATTTACTGTGATGTATTGTTCAGTACGATCATTTGCAGTGAATTTGAGATTGCTGCGATGAATCATGAGATTGATTCTGAACATAAGTTTGTTTCTATCACATCTTTCAAATGTAACTTTTACAACAACTCTTTTGATAAGTTCTTACAGATCTATCTGTACAGACATGTAATGATATCTCTGTACAGATCTTCACTTCTATGTATCACTATGTACTGATGTTCATCTGAGCTTGCAACTTTGTGCAAGTGTTTATCTTTCTTTTCTATAACTGTACTGAATTGTACAGTTCTTACGTGAAAGCTTCAAGACAGTTAACAGTAATTGCAAAGCTTTGAAATTTTCTACAGCTTTGAAATTTTCAAAGATTTTCTTGACTTTTAAATTTTAGAAGACTTTGTAAAGATGTATAAAAATGTACTGATCTATTCAAATCAATTGCTAACTTAATGAAGTTTTATCACTTCTTTCATTCTCTTCAAGTCTTTATACATCTGATTAAACAAATAGTTTATCTGTATTGATTCTGTGCTGTTCTGTGCTGTATCACACAGACAGTTACATGTCTTTTCAACTTTTAAAATTGATCTGTATCAAGATGTACACAGCTTTACTAATCAATATGAGTTTTCTAGAACTTTCTACAACTGAACAAATTCTTTTATAATCATACTCTAACATTACAAATTTATACAACTGTGCAATGATTCTCAATGATGATTTCAAGATAAAAATACTTTCTGAAACTGATGCAGACTTGTACAAACTTGTTGAACATGTTGATACAACAACTGAATCGCTTAATATGAAAGAGAAACATGAGATATTAATATTGACAGAAAAGCGTTGTCAAGAATCTGTTTATTCTTGTAAGATCATGCACGTAGCTGCACAGCTCTTTTTACACAATATTGAGCTTCGTCATAACTGAGTCAGCAAAGAAATGAAATTCTTTGTATGTACAAATTTATATGAGTATGCGCTGAATATTGTTAATCTGTACAGAACTTTAAGCGTGAATACATAATACAGAGAATCAATTTACAAAGTTGCATAAAACTGTTTCATAAAGACTCAGATGTATGCAGAATCTGCAAAAATGACTTAAGCATGTTTTGAAGCTGTAGATTCTTTGCAAAGCTTTTTGAAGAAATGTGTGCAATCTGTTTGATTTCAGAAGAAGAAATAAATCAATGCAGTTTAATGTTGAGTATATACAACTTTTGTACAGATAAGTTTAATAATATGCTGATCTGTACAGATCAAATCAAAGTTGAACATAAATGTATCTTAAAACTCATCAAGAATAAAGACAAGAAAGTAGTACATGCAGAATTCAAACTCAACAGTAAGAACTCATATCAATAGTGAAAAGACTAATTTATACAGCTTTCATGAAGAAGCACAAAGCTTCAGAAATTGACTTGATAGATAAATTCAACACAATTTTCAATCTATTCAGATAACTTTTTGATATATTCAATACTTTTGCAAATTAAGCAAAGATTATTGCATTAGCTTTTTGATTCATGAAATCTTTGTTTGCAAATCTTGAAGAGAAGTATCACATTTATGAAGAGAAGTAAAAGTCTGTGCAAATGATAATGTTTAAATGCAAGATAGTGTGATGAATTTTAATTCAATACAGATTTGTGACAGAACATGTTGTTGCTGTGTGCAGCAATAGCTAGTCAGTAAAGATCTGTAGTTAGTCAAAAAGCTTAATGCAAAGATCATACAGATTTGTAATTACTTATGCTGTGATGTAATGTCATTAATGCTAAGCTGTAAAAAGATGAATTCAACGTAACAATGATTTAATACATTATACAGAAATGAAAACTATAGTTTAATCATACTTATAATAACAAAATCTTTGAATAAATTACATTATCAATACATTGATTCTTAAAGAGATGAAACAGAATCAATAATCTTTATACATTTATGATTTTAAACAGTGCAACATATAATTGTTCATGACTGAAACAAAATAAAGAAAGATTTATGTTTACAATCAACAGTGATTGCTCTTATGACTTGTTAATGATTATTGCAAAGCAAAGATGAATAGAAAACTGCTTGCATGATAAAACTCATGAATAATCATTTTTCTTACTGATTAACTTAATTCTTGAAATCAATCATATGTCTTCATTAAACTCATTCTTCAAGATGCAATCTTCAATACAGTCTTGATGCAGATGTGTAATAATCAATCAACTGTCATTACACATTTTCTCATGTAAATGCAGATTACGTAGTAACATAATTGAAGTTTCTATCTTGAGATACATCTGCAATAAGAAAAATTCAGAGAATTCAAGAGTCTGCAAATACTTCGTACTGATATTCTCAGTCTTTTTAACATCATTGTTTTCAATTATATCAATCAACGTGAACAATTATGCAGATTTAAAAAAGTCGTTTCTGATTTATTGATTCAACAAATTAATGAAGTTGTTGTAAGAATACAGTATAGCTTTGTCTTTGAAGAAATTTGAAGATGTATGAGCTTGTGCAAGATTATGCAAAGAATATACATGATTAATAAATGATCGCAATGTTTTATAATGATTGATGATCATGAATGATAAAGATCTGACATCATATAAATCAAAATCATATGACATACAATCAATTCACTCAACAAATTGCTGATTATTCAGACTTGATTGAATTTGCATGTTTCAATGCAGTTTCAACATAGTTAAATAATTTCAGATTCAAAAGTTGCAAATGCTGATATTGATTTGCATTGATTGATTTTCTCATGAAATCACAAGAGTGATTTATGCAAAGTTTTCATCAAGAATTGCAGATATTTCATCAAATACATTGCTGAACTGCAGAATGTCACATAAAGATGCATTAATGATCATGAAGTTGTGCTTGTGCTGCATAAAAACCTCATTTCATATAATCAAAATCATGCATTTCAGTAAATTGATAAGCTTTGAGCATGCAGTGATAAAATAGATGAATGTATCATGATAAATGATGAAAATCTTGAAACGAGAATATGATGTTCTTTCATTGAGCAGTAACTGAGCTGCAATACTTGTAAAGATCATGCACAGAATGATCTTTGTTTGCGCTTGAAAGTGATGACATAAACATTCATATAGAAACATCTTTTCAATGTTTGCAGAATCATGAATGAAAAAATGTGCAGTCTTGAGTGAATCTGTAATGACTGAAATGATATTGTTAAAAACTTAACATTGTTTCTTATTTAATTGAATAATCTTTGCATTTTATAATCTGATCTATTCAATCTGATTATACTCAAGCTTTGTGAAAATCAGAAAAGAAACAATATTATCAAATCAATTCAAGATCGATGCAGATAGACTGAAATTTGCAAAAGTTTTATCATGTTGTTGCAGCATCTTTGCAATCAAATATAACTTATAATCGAGATGTAAATTCTTGAAATCAATTAATATGAAAGAAAATTCATGCATACAATGAGATAAATCATTGCAAAGATCGACATGAAATCTGTTTCATAATGCACATGAATTTGCAAGATCATTGTGCATCAGAGCAATCATGAACAGACTTCATAAAAATGAACTTGTAAAGAAATATACAACTTCAATGAAATAACTAACTCACTCGTCATCATCTTCAAGCAGACGCAAAGCAGTACAGACGAAGCAATAAGTAAAATGCAGTACTTCGTCAACAATGCATATATCATCAAAGCTTTGAGCATCTCATACAGTCATTAAAAGAAGTTGTAAATAATGTTTTTCTCTCTGCATCGAGATGAAATGATACATATGATCAATTGTCATATCTCATTGTCTCAACGTTCAGCGTCGTTGTTCTCTTTTTGACTGATAGATGTAATGAGTTGAAAACTCTTGATACAGAAGTGCACATTCATTCAAATGTTATTGATTATATTAAAATCACATGACAAGCATTGTTTTGATCTCATTCAAAATGATTTGTATTTATTTCGCTGTTGCATTTTTCAAAAAGTATATTAATTGCTCATCAGAAAGATGCATGATCAAACGTGTGATGAGAGAATTCTCAATATGACTATGAAACTTAAACAGATTTCACGCAGTCTGATTTGAAGAAATATAATGATCATTCAAGTAATGCATGATCTCATTCAAGTTGTTCTTTAACTTTATGATTGTTTAATCTTCTTCTTTATACATGTATTTGTGAACATACTTAATGATCTGTATAAACTTGCAGATTTCAACATTAATATGCACACTATACTTATGAGTCAGATAAGAACTGTATGACATCACTCATGCATTATTCAAATGAACATCTCTATCATTTACATGTTTCATTCAGATACAATCATTCTGACATCTTTTGTACAAAGAATAGTCATCGAGCTGAATCATGATTTCAATTTAATACAACTTTGAAAACTTCTTTTCACAGATTCATTCAAAATCTTTCAAATTATCTTTCATGCATGACGCAGAAGAATTTCAAACATCACAAGAATCATGCATCAATTGACTTTTAACAATGTGTCATAAAGATTCATTCAGATCAATTATTAAGATTCAAAAGCTTTGCACAGATCAGTTTATTTACACAAGCTCATTCAAGAAAGTTATTCTTTCAATGCAGAAACAGTAAGATATGTATATGAGATAAATTGTGTTTCTGATACTTAATAGTTCATACAATGTCAAGATATTAATTGTACTGAGTTTTAAGATTCTGCAATAAAGTCTTTATCTTCTCATGAAAGATTTGCATGACTATATTTGATTGATTCTTAACTCTTTGATTCAACTCAAGTGCAGCTATAATTTCAGATCAGTGCAAGTTTGCAATACACGTTACAAACATGATAAACTTTTCAAAATGATGAGCAATGATCATGAAATTCTGATAAAGCTGCTGCATTCATTTGTCTTCTTTAGTGTAGCTTAATGACAAAATCATTCAATAATTTATAAGCTTTAAGTCATCATCTTCTCAAGTAATTGCATCTGTGAGATGTTGAGATCATGTTTAGAAACTAATCAGAGTGCATGCGTGACTAGAATGTTTGATTTATAAAGATAGTTATAACTAAGACTTTAAGAATACAGAAGAAAGAAGATACAAAAGACAAGAAGAATACACTCTATATAGTAGTTACTCAGATCGACGCTAGTCTTAAAGAGAACATGTTGAAACATAAGAAAAATGTTGATTCAAAAGATGTTTGCAACACAAAGAAATGTGTTTGTTATAGAAATCTGTTGATCATTCGTAACACAAAGAAGTGTGTTTATCTAAAAGATAATAAAAGTTGATTAGAAGATGCTAGAAAAGAAAAAAGATGCTGAGTTATATTTAAGTCAAATTTGAGTCAGATCTAGATCAGATCTTGACTAAATCATTGACTAGCTCTAATTAATACACAGTGAACTCACTAATGTTTACTGTGAATTGATTAGAATTTGACCTTTGACACATTTGTAACATTACTTCTCTCTTTGAAAATTCATGTTTGCATGAATAGAATAAATGAAACGCAAAAATTTTCACTGTTTTTCAATTTAGTATGACTTGTCTGAATAAAGCTTATGAAATTCAACTAGAACTTCTTTCAAGCTTTTGAATTCTTCTTTATCAACATATTATTATTCATTGTTTCAATCTAGTCTCATTCATTTGACCTTGTATTGTATTTGATCTTGATAGTGTTTAAAGTTCAAAATGTCATCTATCTTTCAATGCTTATTGTCTTTGATAGTGAGAGATTTAGAAGATTTCAAATGTTGTTCTAATAATGAGTCTTTGAAATAAGAACATAATAGCTTCAAGTTGAACATTGAATGCAGCTGCTTCATGCTTATTAATAAACGAAGATGATAGAAGATTTCAACTTTGACAGTGATTTGATAGAATTCTAGCTGTTTGTCTTTCAAATCTTTACATGATTTAGTTGTCTTTATGTTTTTAGAGAATAATCATACTCAGTCATTTACTTCATAAATGACATTTCATCTATGTTTATTTACCTGAGCTTCAGTGATCTGCTTAGTCTTTTTCAATTGCTGACAATCAAAGATAAGAAGCTCTTTCATTTGAATGATAATATCATCTGCTTTTCTAGCTTCAAGATGTTCACAAGTTGTTTCGTAATCAGTTGTATCTGAATCAAAACTCATTCGTAAGTGAAAACTCTTATTAAAGTAGAAGAAAGTCATTGAGATGATTGAGAAAATATTGAAATTCTCGCTGAATTTCATCATGAAAAGTCATTTCGCTCAGTCGTTCTGCATGTAGTTACAGTAGATTCTTAATTCGCGTTCAACATCTTGATTAACTCATTTCAATTGATCATTGATCTCAGAATGATAAACTGTTGATAAACTAGCTGTGATTCTTAGTCACTTACAAAGACTTTGTCACATTGTTGATATGAATTGAAAGTCTCTGTTCAAAACAATAGAACTAAATAGATCATGAAGTTGATAAACGTTTCATAGCATGATTCAAATCATTTCTTCAACTGAGATGTCATCGTCTTTTCAATGACAGAAGACATAGTGACGTTTCTTGATGAGATAACATATGATTATGCAAATGACGTTGTAATTTTCTGACAGAGATAGCTCAGTGATGAAGTTCATTACTATATCTTTTCAGCGTTTCTGTGAAATCAAGAGAGAATGATGAAGTTCATTGATGTTATTTCTAAATGTCTTGCTTTGTTAACAGACATGACAGTTTTGAATGTACTTTCTAATCATTGCTTAATGTTCTGATCAATAGTAAAAGCGCTGAACTAGATTAACAGTTCTTTTATTGTCAAGATGAAAGATGAATGACTGATCATGAATTTTCTGCAGCAATTTCATATGCATATTCTCAGAGACTCACAGTAAGTCTTTTCTGAATAGAACGTCGTCAATGATCTTGCAGTGCTTCAATTCAATGCTATGTAGCTTGAGCTTGTTTTCGCTTATAGCTTGTTTATACTCATTGCAAAGCTCATTTGTCTTATTGACATCTTTTACTCACTGATAGAGATCAACTTCAGATTCAATAGCTAGAATATTTATTCTATCAAGTGTCAGAATAATTTAATAGTGATCTTCAGTACGCTGAGTTGATTCAAAGATGTCAATCAGAAACATTCTGATTAAAGCATTGATTTTAGTGTTTATTTTGTCTGATCGAAATATAATCTGAAAGTTGAACTCAAATAAAATGTCTAGATAATTGACTTAACATTGAGTTAACTGTTTATTTTTCATGAAGATCTTCAAAGTCTAATGATCAATGAATATCTGAATGAGTAGTTCAATGCATTCAAGCTTGAGTCTTCAATGTTCAAAACATTAAATAATGACTAGTAATTTCTTGTTATAGATATGATAATTGCATTCAGCAAAGATCATGCTCTTGCTGTAGAAAGTTACTGAGTGAAGAACTTTCTCATCATCATACTGTGATAGAATTTCATCTTTGACGTAGTCAGATGCATTGATTTTTAGAATAGTCTGTCGTTTTGAATCAAAATGTTGTAGAATTGAGATTGAGCTGACTTGTTTCTTTAGATCATCAAAAGCTTGAACATAGACTTCATTTCAAACAAAAGATTTATCTTTTCTAGTCAGCTGAGTGAACAATTTAACTAGCTTCGAGAAGTTCTTAATGAAATGATGATAGAAGTTAATGAATTTCACGAAGCTTTGAACTTCTTTTAGATTGATCAACGTAGTTCAGTTGACTATGACTTTCACTTTGATAAAGTTCATACGAAGATCTTGTTCTGAAACTATGACTTTTAAGAAGATAGTTTCTTCTTAAACTAATTGTCAAGTTGAGTTTTGATATCAATCTTCTGACTCAATTTAAATACTCAATTTCAACATTCTGACTCAATCTGATATTGATTTCAAGTCAATACTCGATTTGAGTTTTCGATTCAACTTATCAAGAAATCGAAAATGACATCAAATGTTAAGATTTACTATTTTTGAATCTATTACATCATTATATTTGAAAAACTTACGTGAAATAAATGAATTTATTTCTTTTCTCATTGTTTGCATTATCTTGTTGCATTATCAATAAAATATATTGCAAGATGTCTGATTCTGATAAGGCATATGAATTATCAAGATCTTTGATCGAGAAAGAATCTAATTTCTCGATTGTTCATTCATCTACTTTCAGTAGTCTTCATTCTAATGAATTCGTAAGTTAAGATTCATGAAACATTAATCAGAATTTCATCGAAAAGAAATGAACTTTTCAAGAAGTAATGAATAGAATTTATCGCAATACTTCTCTTTTAATATTAAGAAAGAATAATCAGTATGTTGAGTAAAGTGCTGATATCAATGCTCAATTTCAACAATGATGACTACAGATGTCTGTTGACGAAAGTGTCATCAACAAGACTCAAAGAAAGATAGATAATTCACTTTGAGTTAAGAAGATCAAAGTAAATAAACAATTCAACATCTGAAACAAGTTTATTCAAATGATCTTGACGTTGAAAGAATATTCTAAGATTTCATGCAAGAATTGTCTTAAAATTCTAGATCATTCTATGACTATTGATGAATTTAGTACGTTCAATATGATCAAGCATCTTAAGTCAAATGCTTGTCAGAAACGAAAATGACTCAACTCTCTTTCACAGTTTGAGATATCTTTCAATCATGTAAGTTCAATATGATAATGCAAATAAATAATGCAAAGTTGACGTATTTATAAAAGAAAAGTTATATCAACTTATCATCTTAATTCAATCAACAAAATTGAAAAAAGATATTGTATCAAATCTTCGTTGCACTGAATTTGTCTTTTCAAATCATTGAAAATGAGCATTTTTGACAGTTACTACAAATGCTTCGTTCAGAGATTACTTTCGTTCATTGCACTAAATTATTAAGCATGATTTTCTCAAAATATGATGAAATTCATGCAAAGATAAAGCAAGACTTAAAAGAGTCACGACAGATTTTTATTGCATTGAATGCATGATCTAGTTCTCAAAAAGTCGCTTATCTGAGAGTTTTGATATATTGAATAAATGTTACATTTCAATATCATGAACATTTCATTGAATTTACGTCTCTTCAAGTTGAGCATACTGATTGTCATTTAATGCAAGAGCTGTTCAAGATTTTGAATACATACAACATTAAGAACAAGCTTTTTGATGTTATTATTAATAATGCAAGCAATAATGACACTTTAAAGAAGAAGCTTGAAAGAGCGCTCAGTCAACGTAACATTTCATGAAATAGAGCACAAAACTCAATATCTTGTATGACTCATATCATCAATCTAGTGACTCAAGAGTTTATCAAAGCTATTGAATCAGAAACTTTGAATGACAATTTCGCTGTGTCATTAAACAATAATTAAGTTAAGAATGTAATCACAAGTAATGATTTTTGCACTGTTATCAAGAAGATATTTATCAAGTTGATAATGCAAAAAAATAATGCATTTACTAATCAGTGAAACAGATTTGCGCTCTTACTATTGTCATCAACAGTTCTTCTCAATGAAAGTGTTAAAGGTCGATCTAGAGCGAGTCATAGAAGTGTCATTTAACTAATAGATAAATGCTAAGAAAGAAAAGTATCTACAGAAAAGAACTCGATTCTTATATGTGTGTTTCTCAGCTCTGTGCTAGGCTCGATTAGAATGAAACCAGGCGAAGACTAGGCGAAGAATAAACGAAGGCTAGAATCGTAACATTACTTCTCTCTCTTGACTATTCATGTTCGCATGAATGTTGTTTTCTAGTGCGCTTTTCTTGAATATCTGGTATGAAATTCATCAACCATCTCTTGAGCGTTCATAAACTCGTTGTCGTCAGCGTTATATCAGTTGAGATCGTTGTCATAGCTCTTTTATTTGACTCGATATTGAAGTCGTCTTCTATAGCGTCGAAAGTTCAGTATATCATCGATTTTTCATTCGTCTTCATCGTTTATCACTATTGACCTCGAAGATTCATTCTTTTGATCAGACAGAGAGTCATCAACGACAGAACGAAGAAGCTCTGAATGAAATACGTCATGTATACGCATAGTCTCTGATAGTTTCAACTTATAAAATGAGTCAACAGACTCAGTGATCTGAAATGAGTCGAGCATCTTGTCATTCAATTTTTTGAAAGATCTCGCTGTAATGATGTTTCGTTCGTTCAGAAACATCTTTGATTTGATCTCGTAATTGATCTTCTTTCTATGCTTATTAGCTTGATTTATCATTTGTTCTCGTGTTTTGATCAGAGCTTCACGAGCGAAGATCAATGTCTTGTTCATTTGTTCAGATATATTCTTGACTCGATCGATCTGCAAGTGTTCGCGAATGCTTTCATACTTGATGATGTCAGGGTCGAAGCTCATACGAGGGTGAAAGCTCTTGTTCATGAAGAAGAGAGTCAAGAAGATGACTGAAGACAAGATGTTATTGTTGACAAACTCGATCATGAATAGTCACTTGAATCAGTCGTTCTGCATGTATGAACAGAAGAAACGAAGGTATCGCTCGACATTCTGATTGACTCGTTCGCTTTGACCGTTGATTCGAGAGTGATAGGCGATGAACAATCAAAGAGAAATGCTCAGCCGTTTGCAAAGAAACTTTCAAAGAATGAAGGTGAACTGAGAATCTTGATCGAATACAATGAAGCTGAGTAGATCGTGAGTTTGATATACTCATTGAAGCAACATTTCAGCTGTCTTTTCGACTGTGATACCTTCATCATCAGTGATGCAAGAAATATAATGCCTTTCTTTCAACAATCTGCAGATGACAGTCAGAATAGCGTTATAGTCGTATGAATCAGGTAGGTCGATAATGAAGTTCATGACTATGTTCTGCCATCGCTGTTCAGATATAGATAGAGGTTGAAGCAAGTCGTTTGATTTATTTCTTGATGTCTTTGAACGTTGACATATGTAGCAGTTTCGAATATATCGATCTATCGTTTTTCGCATAGAAGATCAATAGTAATTTCGCTTTATGATCTTCACTGTTCTAAGAATTTCAGAATGATCAATCGACGATTGATCATGTATCTCACGAATCAGGTTCATTTGTAGAAGCTCGTTGAACGAAACTCATAGCTGACTATCATGATACAAGATTTCATCCTGAGTTCGACAATTCTTCAATTTGATACCTTCATATTGTGCTTCGTCTCTTGCTATTGCTTCGCGAAGTAGCGTACAATTCTCGTCGATTTCATTAGTCTCAAGAACCTGTTTATAAATTGATTGATCGTTATTCTTCTCTAGATCAGCGATCTTCATTTGATTCAATGTCAGAATAGTAGTTCTTTGATATTGAACGCGTTCATCGTCGAAACCTCTAGGCACGAAGTCAGCTTGACGAGTTAATGCATCGACCTTAATGTTCTGTTTGCCAGATCGATACATTATCTTGAAGTTGAAGTCAGCTAGCTTCTGAACTCAGCGCATCTGTCGTCGACTCAGCTTCTTGTCTTTCATCAATGAGGTGAGCGCTTGGTGATCGATGAACATCTTGATAGAAATGTCGATCAGCTTCAGTTCAAGTCGTCAATGTTCAAAAGCTCGAATTATGATCAGCAGTTCTTTATCGTATATCTCGTAGTTGCATTCAGCAGAAGACATGTTCTTGCTATAGAAGACAATCGAATGTAGAACATCTTCGTCATCATATTGAGACAGAACTTCATCGTTGATGTAGTCGAATGAGTTGATTTCAAGAATGAAATCGCAAGTCTGATCAAAGTGACGAAGTATAGAAGTCTCAGTCATACATCTCTTCATGTGGTTGAATGCAGTTTGACAGACTTCATTTCATTCAAATATGATCTTCTTTTGAGTGAGTCGAATCATTGAACGAACAATCTTCGAAAAGTTCTTGATGAAGCGTCGATAGAAATTGCAGAAGTCAATGAAGAACTGTATCTGAGTGAGATTATTGAGTGTAGATCAATCAACGACTGCTTGCATCTTTCGTGAATTCATCTTAAGTTTCTCGATTGACATCAAAAGTTCTAAAAAGATGGTTTTCTGAACATGAAACTTGCATTTATTGATGTCTATCTGTAGATCAGCTTCTCGTAGTCTATTCAAGATCAATCGTACATGTCGCTTGTGTTTCTTCAAGATCTTGCTGTAAATGATAATGTCATCTAGATAGGTCTGACAAAACTGATGTAGATATTCAAACAATACGTCGTTCATATAGTGTTGATAGAACGTCGATTCGTTGATTAATTCAAAGAGCATTACATGATATTTGTATGAGTCGAAGAAGGTAATAAAGATAGTCAAATCTTCGCTACCTGAGTGCATGCGTAGCTTGTTGAACGTGACAATGATGTTCAATCAAGTCAGATACTTGCTTTCTTGTATACGAGCGAAAGTCTCGTCTATCAATGACAAAGAATAGTGATCTCGTTTGGTCAAAGCATTGAGCTTTCTGTAATCGACGCAGAAACGCAGACTTTCGTCTTTCTTTTCAGCGAACAAGATGAGCGAGACGTATGATGCGAAGCTGAAGAAAATGAACTCTTTGTTCAGATGTTCAATCAGGTATTTCTTTACCTTCTGAAGCTTGTGATCGAACATCTGATATAGTCTGCTTCGTGAGAGTGTTTCTTCATCGATCAACTCAATTTTGTGATCGTAGAAACGATGCGATGATAGCTGATCGATCATTGCTCGATCGAAGACATCTAGATAGTCGTGATATTCAGAGAGAAGCTTGATCTTGACTTGCTCGAAAGCTTCAGCGTGGGAAAGCTCATGCAGATTCACTTCTTCAGACTTGTTTTCAACTGTAGTTATGAGTCGATCGATTTTCAAGACAATAACAGCAAAGATCTTGACGTCTGATCGTTTGACTAACATTCTATATGTCGCTGTCTCTATCATTGCTATGTTCATTGAACTGAAAGAGAATGAATTCAGACTGAACGTTGATTTAGAATTTTTGACGCTAGTTAAAGTCGCGTCACGCGATTTTAACTGTTCAATTAGTTTAACTGACTTCTCATTGAACTGACTGAAAGAGAGTGATTTCAGACTGGGTTGAGATGTAGTGAAAGATCTCTTCAATATATGAGTAGAAGTCAAACTCTTCTGCTTCGTGATTGTCTTGTTGCTTGTGAGTAAAACAATCGATTTATGATTAGGGGTGAAATTCGAAAATCGAAGAGAATCGATTTGCATATCAATTACTAGGTTGATTTTGTTCATTCATGTTTTTTCAAGAATCATTTGATGTTGATTTAATCGAGTGATCAACATAGAAGTTGTGTCAACCGTATGATCTTAAACAGTCAGGTTCAAATAAATGGCATGAGTAATGAGTCTCTTAGCATAATGATCGTCAAATTCTTGAATTGACTTCGCTTTGATCAAAGTCAGAAGTTCAATTTGCAACTGGTCACAAACAATCTGCGCGATCACTTCATCAATGAACGAATAGTCAGCAGCTTCGATGTCTATCAATGACTTCAATGAGTAACTAATTTCATTGCTAGAAAGTACACATTCAATAATCAAAGGTTCAGAAGCAAAAGAATCATCTGACATGCTCATCGTTGAAGAAATTAACACATCTTTCATCGCATCTTTGATGAAAGTCTCTAGTTTTTTGCCTCGCTATCTTCGAAAGAAGACATTTTCTCATTCTCTTTATTCTTCGAAATGACGATTTCATGTAGACGAGAAATGAAAGCTCAAGAAGCAGAAGTGTCGATCTTGTTCTGAGAGCAGTTCTTTGACAAGTGACTCGAAATCTTGCAGATATAGCAAACGATAGACGATCTGACTGACTCAAATGTAGAAAAGATAGTCGACTTGACATATTCGATTATCGAAGTCGTCACTGCTGACAGAGAAGTAGCGCGCTTTTCAGGTGCAACGATGACTTTGACGATGATCATGCGACGTTCGCTTCGAAGCTGATAATTGACTCGCTGTTTATTATTCACACTCTGAAGAAAGCTCTTGAGACGATGTAGAATGATAAAATCTTTCGAGCAAATCGATAGAGCATTCTGCAAGCAATTGTTGATCTTATTCTGAAGATCGTTCATCAGAGTGCGATCATCGTATTCTAGGTAGCTGAATAGCTTCATAAAGTCGAAATAGAAGACATTGAAAGACTTTTCTGCTTGTCTCAGAGCGTTGTACTCACGACGACACTTTCGATTCTTATTCTGGTCATCGTATATTTCTTTCAGATGCTCAAATAGCTCGTAGATCGAGATGTAAGAATGCGAAGCGTCATGACGACGTCAAGCGAAGATATGCTCAGCAACATCATCTTCTAGTTTAGATATCACATAGACAATACAGATATTCTCATTATCGAAGTGATCGACATTTGCCTGAAGCTTGTCGTTCATCTTGATTCTTCAGCTGTCTCATGTTGATTCACCTTCATCAGTGAATATAAATGAGTTCGAAAACTTGAAGAACTTGTGATGATCGTTATTGAATAGAGTGAACGACTCACGTCGAGTATGATTCTCGATAGATTGACGAGGTAGAAATTTCGTAGGCTGACGAGATCAAGATTGATTCGCTGAACGCTGTCTCTTTTTTAGACTCAAGACTTTCTCTCGTAGATCGACGATAGTCTCTTCTTGAGTGTTTATTGTCATTTGATTGACCTCTAGCTCATCAAGTTTCTTGATGTGATCGACTTGAACATCGATTCATTGCTCGTTGAGTTTCAAAGTCATGTCTCGTTAACCTCTTAGCTCGACCAGCATCTTGATGATCTCGTCTGACTGATCGATAGCTCATTGACGAAGTTGTTGACTCATGTTGATGTCTCATGAGATAGCGACATTCTGAGATCTCGCTGAAGCATCAACAGAGATAAGAGAAACTCATCTATTAGCAGTGCTTCTAAGCAGACGAGCTGTTCGTGACTCAACTGATTCAGAGTCGCATGTCATTGTGAGAAAGATAAAAGTAGGTTTGATTGTAGTTGATTTGGTAAATTTGAGTAAATTTGAGTAAATTTGAAGATGTGTTTTGGTAAAAGTAATTCAAAGAATTTCTTGCGAATTTTCTGAATAGAAGTAAATTATTTCGTATTGTCTACACGTCGATAGCAGAGTAGTTGATTAGCATTTATCTACTGTTAGAAATCGATCTAGAGCGAGTCATAGAGATGTCATTTAACTAATAGATAAATGCTAAGAAAGAAAAGTATCTACAGAAAAGAACTCAATTCTTATATGTGTGTTTCTCAGTTCTGTGCTAGACTCGATTAGAATGAAATCAGGCGAAGACTAGGCGAAGAATAGACGAAGACTAGAATCGTAACAGAAAGCTTCGCTTTTTAAAGCTTCAAGTCATAAGATCTTGAAAATTGATACAAGACATTTGCATTTGTTGAAATTCTATCTATTTGATGCTTCAACGTGCATATTAACTGCATGACACAATCGATATATGAATCGAGAAATTCTTGACAGATGCAAAGATTCAAGCTATTTGATTAAAGAAGAATGAATGATCACTAGTATTGCTTGTTAACAATATGTTAAATTCTTTCTATGAGCTAACTTTGATTGTGTCTAGAATCATCAATGTTAACATACATTTAGAATTTCAAATGTTTGATGCTCTTTTCAATCATCTTAATATTATTGAGATGATAGTACGTGATAATGCATGTACTTCACAAGCACTTGTTCTTCAAGCTTGCAAACTAGCTTTTAACAAGCTTGCAAAGTACTATTTCAAGATGAAGAGCAAAGATGAACTGATATACAATCTCGCTATGATTTTAGATTCTACTCAAAAGCTGAATTTGTATCAAGATTAAAATGTAAATGAGAATAATTCTCATTTTTATTACGACAAGTACAGAAAAAAGTTCAAGAACTATTTTTATCATTATTATAAAGAAAGAACTACAATTGCAGAAGTTAAAGCGCAAGTGACTAGTAATGTTGATCAGATAATGCAATATGATAATGCAATTAATTATTTATTAACAATGCTATAATTTGTTGTGATGATTACATGAACTCTTTTTCAAAGAACTCAACATCACTCTGTATCTGTTAGTGAAGATGATTGATATCTTTGCACTGACACTATTGTCAAGAAGTTTTCAACATGAAAGTATTAAAGAAACAACGTCTTGAACTATTTAAGATTGACTCAAATGACTAAGAATGTTCTTTCATGTTCAATATTCTTTATAAATATTGAATGAACATTCAGTCTTGCAAGAAGAGTTTGTTGATGAGATTGATCACAAATGACTTCAGAATCAGTTGAACAGATAATGCTTCTTAAGTATTATAATTGTATCATGAACTTAAATTCTGAAAAGACTATCATTGAAGCATGAAATATTTATCGCAGAGAAGAAGATGAAGATAACACAATTAATGAATCTGATGATTCTTTCAAGACAGATTTGCAGAATGTTTTATGTTTTATTAATATTTAAATGTTTAATATTATTTCATTTGAAGTTGCTTTTGCATTGTCAATGTATGTAGTATGATAACACAGTTACAAGATAATGCAAAGAAATAATGCAGTTCATAAAGTGTATTGCTATGCTAAATAACTTGATCTGATCAAGATATCATGAATGCTATTTTCATTGAGCACTCAACTGAATTTTAAGATTGCACATCAAAGTTTTCATGAATATCAAATTTCTCTGCTGAAGAATTACTCATTTGACATGAATAGCAAGAAGATTGCTATCTGCATATGTAAAGCATTATATCAGTAAATGTTGTAAAACATCAATGATAATGCAAATGAATAATGCACTTACTGACAAGAAATTTACATAGAAACGCTTATGTGATCTTTTGAAAAGCAAGCAGTGTCAAAGTCTGAATTTTATAGTTCACATCACTCATTCTCTGACTCATCTTGTTCATATTAATCTCATTCTGCATGATTTCATGAACTACTCTTTCAAATAAAATCTTCAATATCAACAAATTTGCATCTTTCTGATAACAACGTATCTCTTGAAGTGCAATGATTTCTGACTTTCATTTTCTCTTTGACTGTCATGATAAATTAGCTGTTAATAACTTGATGTATTATCTGTTTGCATTATTTTCTGAACTTTATTGATCTTGCTTTCAAATAAAGTCTTTAAGTTTGCTCTTGATTTATTCGTGATTCAATTATCTGATGTCATATCATCATAAGTTGAAATCTTCAAATCATCATACAATGTGTCTTTAAACTTTCGTTCTAAATTAAGTCTGTCAGCAATGTGCAACAAGAAATGCATTATTTAAATGCATTATTTGTTTACTTGCAATGAGTCATGATGTATATCAACTGACAATGATTTGAAAAATTAAGACTATTGAGTTGAGTGAAAGCAAAGTAAAATACAATGTAAACAAGAGATGATGTGTAAACAAGAGATAATGACTGTTGACTGTGTTTATAGTAGAATCAATATGATGAATGTTTTGATATTAGCACTAATATGATGAATGTGTTGATTGCAGCTTTAAGATGATGAATAAATTCTGTTACAAGCGTATCAAGACTGAACAAGACTGAAGCTTTAATCAATTTGCAGTGAATGCTAGCAAGTTCTTTGCGTAATGATTAGAACTAATCAGCGAGCTAGTCAGGTTTGACTCAAATATGACTCAGATATGACTTAACATTCTTTTTCTTTCTCAACACTCTTTTCTTTCATCAACATCTTGTTCATTTACATCACATTCTTTTTATGTTACAAACACATTTCTTTCAAGTCTAGCGCAGTCTCTGAACATTACATAAATAGAAGCTTTTGTATCAATCTTCTTCTGTATTCTTAATATTCAGTTATAACTATCTTTAAAGATTAAGCACTATCAATTCTGATCTTCATTGATTGTATCATTTAGACATGATTCTGACATTATATTAAGAATTCATTAATCACATGATACTGATCTCATTACTCATTCAACATACTCGTCTAGACAGAACGAGTTTAAAGAAATTCATTTATCTGATGATCAACGATAATTGAAAGATAGAACAACACTAGAGAGTTGAATAAAATCAACAACGAGACTGTTTGAATTGCTAGACTACTTATCGCTCATTAAGTACGCAAAGTTCACTCGATTACGAGAATCACGATAAAGAAGCTTCGTGAATTGCTCAAGAATCAAATCGATCGATAGATTCAATGATAAAGAATCTTTGTTGTTTGCTAGAGAATCAATCAAATCAACAAACAAATCTCATCTTCTTTGTTGAAGATTAAACATCATTCTATACATCTTTCTTCTTCAATCATCAAGCATCATCATTCGTTCAACTCTTTCTCTTTCAAACAAATCTCATCATGTTTAATCGTTCGTCTACTGAAGAGTGTTTCAAAGAATTTCGAAATCGTTTCTCTCAGATCTCTGATGCTGATTCATTGAAATCACGAACGAAATCATCAAGTGCTGCATCATTCATTCATGAAGATGACGAATCATTCACTGAAATGATAATATCTCTCATGTTCTACGAAATCTGAAAGGCTCGAAGTCTAGCTCTTGATGAAGAAACAGATCAACTCTACAAGTTAAATAAACAACAAGAAGATGAAATCAAAGAGTTGAAGACTAGACTTCAAGCTAAAGAAAACACTTCTTCTGATTTCATCTACTTTGAGCATTTTAGATCTCAAAAAATACTCGATTTTTCGCTGTTTACTGATGAAAAGAACTTTACTTGAAAGAACTGATACGAAAAAATTCAGAATAAACTAGAGATCAACGTCGATCTCTTTTCTAATGAACGAGTCAAATTGAGCTATATACATTCTAGATTATTCGATGACGCAGCTGAGATCACTCAGGCTAAACGTGAACGTGACTGTGTCAATCTTTATAGAATTGTCGAAGATCTTTTGAAAGAGCTAGCTCAGTTGTTCGATGATTCAAATAAAGAAGTTAACTTTCGTAGAAAATACTACAACTTGATTCAAGAATTCAAGAAATTCAAGAAATTCTATACTCAGTTTCAACGTTTATCTTTCTATCTAAATTATCACAAGAAGCAACTGATTACTGATCTGAAAGATAAAATACATTTTCGTCTTCAATTCATTTGAGTAGATCAACTAGTTCAATCTGATTTTCTAAAAGAAATTCATTTCTATCTGATTCATTTGAATAATGATCAGCGAGTCATTCAAGAGATCAAGAATAAGATCAAACGCGTCAATGATCTTTCTAAGACTATCTTTCATAAAGTGACTATTGTCACTCAGTCAGTTGATCACTCGAAGTCTGACCAGCTAAAGTCGCGCGACGCGATTTTAACTAGCGTCAAAGAAGCAGACATTCTAGTCGAAAGCTGTTTCATATGTCATAAATCAGATCATAGCTTTAAAGAATGTCTCAATCAATCTACTAGAATTAATACAGTGAACAAGAAATATAATCGCTTCAATTTCGATTCAAATTTCGATTCAAAAAACTAGTCATCTCTTCAAAAGTCATCAAAGAAATAAAAATTATATCTTTGTGCAAACTAGACGAAATTCTATCGAAAGAAAATTACTTTGAAAAGTCGTTTCTAATTGATGCTCATCTCATCTCTCAGAATCAATCTTTCAGTCTTCATTCTTTAATAGACAGTGATTCAATCATCTACATGATCATACATTCTAATCTAGTCAATAAAATATGCGAGAAACTGAGAATTCAACCTATATCACTGACAAAAGAGAAGCTAATAAGAGATTATGATGAGAAGATATTTAAGAAAATCATCACTCATAAAATTCTACTCAATCTCATCATCAAAAGTCATAAGAAATTGACTGTATCAATGCTGATAGCTGATATTGATCATCATGAAGTCATATTGAGTAAGCTCTGAATGAACAAAAACGAAATATTATTGAATATGCAAAACGACGTCATTGTTTTTTCAAATCAATTGAATACTTCTATTTCGATTTTTTCAATTCTTCTCAATTCAAAGCACTCAAGTTGATTGCAATCATCTTTGTTCTCTTCAGTCACTCAGACTAAAACCTTTATGATGCTCAAATGATCTGTTCAAGAAGAGTCATTCTTGATTCGAAGCATAAATTAATTATCACATCTATGACAAGAAATTGCTAGTCATTATTCGATGCTTCGAACACTGACAACTTGAGCTGAAATGCACTGAACTATTTATTCAGATGTTCATCGATCATCAGACTTTGAAGATCTTCATGAAAAACAAACAGTTGAGTCAACAACAAGTCAACTATCTGAACATTTTATCAGAGTTCAACTTTCAGATCATTTTTAAATCAGATAAAATGAATACTAAAGTTGATGCTTTAATCAGAATGTTTCTAGCGAACGTTTTTGAATTCGCTCAGCATCTTGAAGATTGTTTTCAGACTATTCTAACTTTCAATAAAGTTGATGTTCTATTTATTGAATCGAAAGCAAATCTTTATCAACGAGTATGAATGATCAATCAAACAGATGAGCTCTGCAGCGAATATAGGCAAGCTATGAACGAAAACAAGCTCAAATTTCATATCACTAAACTGAAGAACTGCAAGATCATTGACGACGTTCTATTTAAAAAAGATTTACTGCGAGTCTCTGAGAACATGCACACGAAATTACTACAAGAAGTGCATGATCAATCTTCAATCTCTCATCTCGACAATAAATGAATCATCAATCTAGTTCAGTGTTTCTACTATTGATCAAATCATCAAGCTACTATTTGATGATACATTCAAAACTGTCATGCTTGTCAGTGAAGCAAAGCTTCTAGAGACAGCATCAATGAACTTCATCATTCTCTTTCGATTTCACAGAAACGCTGAAAAGATATAGCTATGAACTTCATCACTGAACTATCTTTGTCAGAAGACTATAACGTCATTTGCACAATCATATGTTGTCTCATCAAAGAACGTCACTATGTTTTCTGTCATTGAAAAGATGATGACATCTCAGTTGAAGAAACGATTTGAATCATACTATGAAACGTTTATCGACTGCATGATCTACTCAGTTCTATTGTTTCAAACAGAGACTCTCAATTCATATCAACTATGTGAAAAAGTCTTTGCAAGTGACTGAGAATTACAGCTAGTTTATTCACAGTCTATCATTCTGAGATTGACAATCAATCGAAATGAGTCAATCAAGACGTTGAACGCGAACTTAGAATCTACTGCAATTACATGCAGAATGACTAAGTTAAATGAATATCTATGATGAAATTCAGTGACAATTTCAATATCTTCTTGACAACTTCAATGATTCTCTTCTACTTCAATAAAGAATTTCACCTTCGAATGAGTTTCAATTCAGATACGACTGACTACGAAATCACTCATGAACGACTTGAAGCTAGAAAAGCAGATGATATTGTCATTTGAATGAAAGAGCTACTGAACTTCAATCGTCAACAATTGAAAAAGACGAAGCTGATCATTGAAGTTCAGATTAATAAACATAGATGAGACATCATCTATGAAGTAAATGACTGAGTTTAACTATCTTTCAAAAACGTCAAGACAACGAGACTCTGCAAAGATTTGAAAGACAAACAGCTAAATCTCTATCAAATCACTGTCAAAGTGAGTATCTTCTATCATCTTCGTCTATCAGTCAGCATGAAGCATCTGTATTCAATGTTCAACTCAAAGCTACTGTGATTATATTCAGAAGATTTTCTATCAGAACAAAATTCAGAATCACTCAGATCAATCACTATTGAAGACGATGAACACTGAAAGATAGATGATATATTGAACTTCAGACGCTATCGAGATTGAATACAGTACAAAGTCAAATGAACAAATCTAGATAGAAACAACGAATGATACTATGTCGATAAAGAAAAATTCAATGACTCAGAGAAAGTTTTGAACGAATTTCATAAGCTATATTCAAACAAACCGCGCTAAATATCGGAATAACTATTAACAAAAGTGAGCAAATGAACTACATTCATGCAAACATGAATTTTCAAAGAAAGAAATAATGTTACAAGCGTATCAAGACTGAACAAGACTGAAGCTTTAATCAATTTGCAGTGAACGCTAGCGAGTTTTCTGCGTAATGATTAGAACTAATCAGCGAGCTAGTCAGATTTGACTCAGATATGACTCAGATATGACTCAACACTCTTTTTCTTTCCCAACATTCTTTTCTTTCATCAACATCTTGTTCATCTACATCACATTCTTTCCGTGTCACAAACACATTTCTTTCAAGTCTAGCACAGTTTCTGAACATTACATAAATAAAAGCTTTTGTATCAATCTTCTTCTGTATTATTAATATTCAGTTATAGCTACTTCTAAAGATCAAGCACTATCAACTCTGATCTTCATTGATTGTATCATCTAGACATGATTCTGACAAATTCTAACATTCAGCTTTAACTTTAATTTTACTTACATTTCATCTTACATTTATTCTAATTCTAACTTTATTTATGCTCAACGTCTATTTTAACTCTAACTTTTTCTACGTTTTACATTTATTCATTACACTCATCTATTATGACTAAGTTCATTAGAAAAAGCACTTCAACATTACTATCAGATAAGAAGATTGTTATGCATTATTTATATGCATTATCATTGAAACTAATCAAAATCGCAGAATGTTCAATCTATTAATTAAGTTGCAGTCAATTGTAAGTAGAAATCATGTAATGAGATGAAATGAAAATCAGAAAACTCTTTATATCAAACAAAGTGCAGATTGAGTGATTCTTTATAAACAACTCATCAAATTGAGAAGCATCAATGTTTATCAGAAAGTTATCAAAGCAAAGCAGATGAAAATGAAGAACAATATGCAAAATATGATCACGAATGATCAAGTGAGAAAAAGTCTGCATGATAATGCATTTGAGTAATGCATATGTGTTTCAAAAGCTGATTGTATAATAGCTCAATGCTTCAAGACGAATTTGATAAAGAAGACGAGAGAGAAAAAGACTGCAAAGCGAGCGAAGTTCAAAGCAATAGTCATGAAGACAACGTTCAATACTACTTTTACTGTTGATGTATGTACTGTGTTTGATGTGAAAGACAAGACTAATGTATGCATTAAACTATTGCATAACAAGATGAACTTGGAAAAAACATGTCAAGATACATGATATTTACTATTGAACTAATTCAGCAACGCATTTTACATCATGAAGAATTGAATGAATTGAAGATGATGAATGATTCAGATGTCATACAAGAATTCAACAAATTTATGAGCGTATTTTCAAATGAAAAAAATGCGATTGATTGAAAGATAGTTAATTCACTAAATTCATCAAATGATGAATCTGATGATATCATTGAGATTGACAATGATGACAAGAAGATGAAATTTAGCAAGAAAGATGATGATGCAGATATGATTGAGAGTGAGAACGAGTACAAGAAGAAGTATGAGAAGAAGTACGAGAAGAAGAAGAAGAATGATGAGATAATAGTGATCTCAGATTAGCAGTAGTAAATAAACAAGCATGAATTTTCTTCAATCAATTGCATTACTCTGTTGCATTATCAGACACTCAGATGAATATTAGTAGTACTTTGCTTCATGTCTTAACAAGTCGAATTGAAAATTTCAAATCAATACTCAATCTTAATCTTCTGACTCAACTCAAATACTCAAATTGAATCTTCTGACTTGACTTAAATACTCAAGTTAAGAATTCTGACCTGAATCAAGTCTTGACAAGTCAAGTACTTGACTTGAACTTGAGTACTCGACTTGACGCAATCAGTCTATTTCTTCTACGTTGAATTTGCACTTTTGAATATCTACTTGTAAATCAGCTTCTCGTAAATGATCTAATATCATTTTGACATGTTGTTGATGTTTTCATTGAGTTTTGCTGTAGATCAGAATGTCGTTTAGATAGACTTGACAAAAGTCATTTAGAAAGTCTCAAAGAACATTATTCATATACTGCTGAAACGAGACAGAATCATTGATAAGTTCAAAAGATAACATCTTTGATTTGTATGCTTTTAAAGTGATGATAAAGATAGTGTAGTTCTCACTATCAAAATGCATTCGCAGTTTGTTGAAAGTTGAAATGATATTTAATTGAGTCAGATGCTTGCAATCAACTATTTTTCCAATTATTTCATTTATAAGTGATAGAGAATAGTGATTTCTCTTGATAATAGCATTGAGCTTTCGATAGTCAACGCAGAATCATAGATCTTCATTTGCTTTTAGAATGAACAGAATGAGTGAGAAATACAAAGCTTTGCTAAAAGTTATAAATTCTTTGAAAAGATTCTCGTTCAGATATTTCTTGACTTTCTGAAGCTTGTAGAAAGACATTCAATATGCTCGACAGCAAGATGACGTTGCGTCACTAGTAAGCTTTATCTTATTATCATATAAATGATGAGACGATAGCTTGTCTGCTTGAGCTCGATCAAAAACATCTAGAAAATTCTGATATTTTGATGATAGCTTGATTTTAATATCTTCTAAATTCTGAGTCATTTCATTGACTGAGAAGATGTTTATGACATCTAGTTCGCATTGAGTATTGTAGACGATTTTTCTATTAATGTCTTTGATGAACATAGCAAAAATCTCTGTCTGATTCTTCTTTTTTCTATTTATCAAAGCTTGAAAAAAGATGATGTCTATGTTTTGAATTGAGAAAGACTCTTTCTGAATGAATGAAACTGAGTGCTTAAGCATCTTAAAGATCTTGCTGTGAGCTGCTGAAGAAGTTGAAGTTGATCATGATCAACTTGAGTGCTTTGTATTTGACGAAATTGAAAAAACCGAAATAGAAATATTTAATTGATTAGAAAATATGATAGTATCATGTTTCATGTTCAATAATATTTCATTTTTGTTCATTCAGAATTTGCTCAATATAGCTTCATAATGCTTGATATCAGCTATCAGCATTGACACAGTCAATTCTTTATAACTTTTGATCGTGAGATTGAGTAGAATCTTATGAGTAATAATTTTTTTAGCTAGCTTATCATCATATTCTCGTATTAACTTCTCTTTGACTAGTAATATAAATTGTATTTCAAGTTTCTTGCATACTTTATTGACTAGCTTGTCATGTATCAGCATGTAGACGACGAAATCACTGTTTATTAAAGAGCAAAGACTGAAAGAATTGCTCTGAAAGATAAGAGAAGCATTGATCAGAAATAACTTCTTAAAATAGTTTTCTTTCAATAGAACTTTAACTTGATTGCACAAAGATATGATCTTTATTTCTTTGATGATTTTGAAAGAGATAACTAGTTTTTTGAATCAGAATTTGACTCAGAGTTCAATGTAAATTAATTAAACTCGTCATCTTCTAATGCATTAACTCTTGAAGTTTGATCAAAGCACTTTCTAGAGAAATAATCTGACTTATGACAAATGAAGCAGCTTTCAGTTTGTAGATTTATCTCTTTGACGCTAGTCAAAATCGCGTCACACGACTTTAAATGATTAATGAGTGTAGTAACTTTGATTTTTTTATAGAAAGTTCTTGAAACTTCATCAGCAAAGATGACTTACTTTCTAACTTTGTTCAGAAATTTCTTTTCTTTAATATCATTCATGACTCGATGCTCATTGTTCAAATGAATCAGATAATTACGAATTTTATTCAGAGATTCTGACTGAATCAATTGACTACTTCAAGTTGCATGAAGATGATAGACTATCTTGTCTTGTAGATCAATGATCAATTGCTTTTCGTGATATTTTAAATAAAAGAACAGACGTTGAAACATTGAATAAAAGTTGTTGAATTTGCTCTTTTCTTGAGAGAGATTAGCATATTTTCTTCGAAAGTTTGTCTCTTTGTTGAAATCATCATAAAGCTGAGCAAGTTCATTTAGAAAATCATCGATCTTCTTATAAAGATTCAATGAATCTTGTTAACATTAAGCTAGAATAACTTTGACTGCGTCTTCATTGATTCTGAAGTGAATATAAATCAGTATAGCTTTATCAAAATCAAAACGATTGACGTTGATTTCTAGCTTGTCACGAATCTTTTCTTGTTAATCATTTCAGATAGATTCTTTTTCATCAGAAAACAGAGATGAGTTCAAAAGCTTTTGAGATTGCTTGAATGAATTGAATAAGATAGAAGAAAAAGAAGTGACTTCTTTAAATGATTGCAGTTGATGTTGTCACGTAGACTGATTGTTGAGTCGAGTTTCAATATCAATCTTCTGACTCAACTCAAGTACTCGATATCAATCTTCTGACTTAACTCAAATACTCAGTTTCAACATTCTGATTCGGCCTGATATTGATCTTAAGTCAATACTCGATTCAAATTTCCGATTTGACTCATCAAGAAATCGAAAATGACGTCAAGAGAGCTAAATATAGAAATTTTTCCGGTTTTTCGCCTTTGCATTACCTTTTTGATAGAAAGTCATAAAGAGAAACATGAAGAAAAACATGAAGAAAAACATAAAGAAAAACATGAAGAGAAACATGAAGGGAAACATAGAGATCGTTTGATAGAAAGCTTTGATAGAAAACTATGGTAGAAAGCTATGATAGAAAGTCATGACGAGAAACTATGAAGACTGTTTGATAGAAAGTCATGAAGAAAGTCATGAAGAAAATTCATGAAGAAAAGTCATGAAGAAGAGTCATGAAGAGAAGCTATGATAGAGAAACATGAAGGTTATTTGATAGAAAGTCATGGTAGAAAGTCATAATAGAAAGTCATAATAGAATATCTATCTATTTATCTTCATGTCTTGACGAGTCGAGTCGAGAATTTTAAGTCGATACTTGATTTCAATTCTCTGATTCAACTTGAATACTCAGATTGAACATCTTGACTTGACTCAAATACTCAAGTCAAGAATTCTGACTTGAATCAAGTCTTGATGAGTTGAGTACTTGACTCAAACTTAAGTACTTGACTCGACATGATCAGTTTAATGTTGTGCTTCAATCAATTTCTTTTGAAGCGTCTGATTCAATTGATTCAATCATTCTTTGACTTGATTCATTTTCTCAAAATGAGTCTTTCATATTTGTTCACTTGATATCTTGTCAAATAGCTCACAAGCTTTCACATCTAGATCTCGTTAAGTTCAAAGACTGTTCAAATCTTCTAGAAAAACTTCTGAGTCTTGTTTGACTCAGTGTTGTAGCTGCTTTACATTTTTTATATCTCAGAGAATAGAAGCTTTCAGAGATTCATCGAAAGTTTGAGAATGAGACAAAGATTGATGATGTTTTCATATGAAGTTGATTCTAAGATATTTCAATATGCAAGATGATAGCTCAGAATAAATGACTGAATCTGAAGTGACAGAAGAATAAAGACTTTGATAATTCTTAAAGAGATTTTTCACAAATGATTGAGTCATAGCGTAGAATTGATGATTGAGCGAAGAGCGATGCTCAACAGTATGTGATGAGATCACTGTTCTAGTGTTTAGTCTTCAAAAAAGAGTGTTGCTGATTTAAGAGAATTTTTTTGATGATTCTTAAGCAATTAAGATTTTAATCTCTTGATTCTATTAATTGATTTGAATGAGCGCGTACTGAATGAGTTGTAGATTCTCTAGCAATGCAAGATCTTAATCTCTTGATTTTATTAATTTCTTGATGTTGTTTTGTCTTTCGATGTCGTTGATCATTAAATACATAAATTTCTTTATATTTATCTCGTTGTCAGTTGAGTGAATTTGAATGAATAATGAGATCAGTATCATGTAATTAACAAATTCTTAAAGTAATGTTGAAATCATGTCTAGAAACTAATCAGAGTGCGTGCGTGACTAGAATGTTTAATCTATAAAGATAGTTATAACTAAGACTTTAAGAATACAGAAGAAAGAAGATACAAAAGACAAGAAGAACATGCTCTATATAGTAGTTATTCAGATCAACGTTAGTCTCAAAGAAAACGTGTTGAAACATAAGAAAAATGTTGATTCAAAAAATGTTTGTGACATAAAGAAATGTGTTTATCATAGAAATCTATTAATCACTTGTAACACAAAGAAGTGTGTTTGCTTAGAAGACAATAAAAGTTAATTAGAAGATGCTAAAGAAGAGAAAAGATGCTGAGTCATATCTGAGTCAAATCTGAGTCAGATTTAGATCAGATCTCGACTAGATCATTGACTAGTTCTAATTAATATGCAATGAACTCGCTAGCGTGTTCACTGTAAATTGATTAAAGTTTAATCTTTGACACATTCATAACATAAAATCTTTATAAATATCTGCGTGAATAGTTTTTTGATTATGACGAAAAAATTTCAACTGACTCTGATCAATAATGACAAAACAATCAACAATATACTGTTGAAATAATCATCAATCTTTCTGTACAACAAAGTATTGATCTAATCTTTTGAAAAGATGATATTGCAATCATGCATGTTGACTGTAATAAATCTTTATACATGAGTGATTATTGTTATGCAATCAAAGTGCTCAGTGTCAACTTAATTTATCTTCAGAAAAGAATAGTACATAATGTAAAGAAAAGTATGTGATGTTATCATGATTGATACAATGAAATCATGATTCTTCATCGATAACTATACACTCTGCAACAATGATATCTTGATATTTAATCTCATTATACTCATCTGAAATAAACACAGCAACTTCATTGATCAAGAGTAAAGTTGTATGTTGTTGATCAGAGTCACGTTCTACTATCAACTTAAGCTGCAAATTTAGAATAATATGCATAGAATTCATACTCTGTTGAGCAGTTTCAAGCTGTTTTCATGCAGACTTGTACATGTCAATAAATAAATTTTCACATGCTCATATCATCTCATTCAGCTGTCTTAAAAGACTTTCATGAAGAGCAAGACTTTGAGTCAAGCGCATAGTGATTGTCTGAGCAGAATCATGAAAGTAAAGTTGTGCAAAGCACAATAATTCTTGAACAGTTGAATGTAAAGATCTTTGCAGATGATACAACTCATCATGTATGATAAATGCTTGAACTTCACGTCAATTTGTCAGATGTTTGTTTGCAGTGTACATGCAAAATGTAAAGATCAATGCATGATTGTAATCTTGAATGTAATTTAGAAAATGTTTGAACTGAGTTGTATCACTCTCAAAAAAACTTTTAATCAAAGATGAAGAATCTGATAAAGAATTGAGCAGCTCATCATCTTTAGAACAACAGATGATATACAAATATAAATCGAAAACAGTTTTAAACTTTCAATGCAATGCTGTACAGCTTGAACAACGTTTCGTAAAGAATTTTAAAGTATGTTCATTGCTCTGATAATTGAATATGAGCTTTTGAAAAGCATTGCAAGAAATGTTAGTTAAGTGAGAAGCAGATGTTGTCTATCAAGAAGACTGTATAAAGTTTAAGAGATTTATAAAGATCAATAAAGAGACTGTACACAATAGTGAAAAGACAGCAGAAGAAGAACGAAATTGAACAGAATGAATATGTGAAGAAGATGAAGAAGATGAAGAAGATGAAGATTGTTGTAAAGATGATGAAAGAGATCGCGTCAATAGTGCAAGAATGATGCAAGTTTGTTTTGATTGACGTGTGAGATTGAGAACATTAGAATCAAGATTCTGTAATGATCGTTGTTTCTTTGTCTATGTATCATTAGTAAACAACGGTTCAAATCTGCATAAAATGTACACGACAAGATAAACAAAGAGCTAATACACGCGTAGAATTAGATTCAATAAATTGATCGAGCGAATGATTATAAGCACAGTGAGTACAGATGCGTTGAGACATAATAAATGATCATAAAAAGAGATAAAAATTGATATATACGCGTACAATGTAGATAACGACAGATGCAGATAAGTAATAAAAGTATGCAGATATGTATGAGTAAACATAAACAGGTAAACAGATCAATGAAAATTTGAACGTTCAATCAGATGATTTCTGATTATCTGATGAAACACTTGACGCAATTAAGATTTTGTCTTGATGATTATTTCAGTACTATATAGATGAACGAGAGAATCGTCATTTTCGATGAAAACTGCTTTGCACTACGTTTTTTTAATTAGATATCGTTGATTGCAAAATCTGTGTTGTTTTTTAGAATTTGTTGAGAGCTTCATCAAATTTAGTGACGAATCTTCTAAAAGTGCAAAATAAGAAACAGATTTGTAAAATCAACTTTACTGCTCTTTCGATGCTTCATATGTAGTATATTCAATGTCTTGTATGTGATGTATTCAGTGCTTCATATGTAATATATTCAGTGCTTCATATGTGATCTACTCAGTGCTTCATATGTGATATACTCAGTGCTTCATATGTGAACTATTCAGTGCTTCATATGTGATCTATCGAAAGTCAATGAGAAAGTCAATGAGAAAGTCAATAAGAAAGCTAATGAGAAAGTCAATGAGAAAGTCAATGAGAAAGTTAATGAGAAAGTCAATGAGAAAGTCAATGAGATGTAAAGAATTCATTATCATTATTTCAAGCTCTTCTTCATAACAATTCAATAGAGCGTTTGATAGAGAGTTTGATAGAAAGCTTGATAGAAAGTTTGATATTGAGTCATGAAGAATGCTTTCTATCGAGCTAATTAGCATGTACGAAGCATACAGTATGTACAGGTAAGCTCGATAGAGAGTTTGGTAGAAAGTTTGGTAGAAAGTTTGGTAGAGAGTTCAATAGAGAGTTTGGTAGAAAGTTTGATAGAGAGTTTGGTAGAAAGTTTGATAGAGCGTTTGGTAGAAAGTTTGGTAGAAAGTTTGGTAGAAAATCAATAGAGTGTTTGGTAGAAAGTTTGGTAGGAAGTTTGATAGAGAGTTTGATAGAGAGTTTGGTAGGAAGTTTGGTAGAAAGTTTGGTAGAGCGTTTGGTAAAGAGTTTGATATCGAGTCATGAAGAGTGCTGTCTATCGAGCTAATTAGCATGTGCTATGAAGCATGTACGAAGCATACAGTGTGTATCAATAAACAGGTAAATCGATAAACAGAGATGAACAAAGATTCAAAACATGCGTTGAATTAGAATCAAGAAATTCATGAATGAGACGATTATGAGCACAGCGAGTACAGATGCGTTGAGACATGAAGAACGATCGTAAAAAGAGATAAAGATTGATATATACGCGTACAATGAAGGTAATGACAGGTGCAGGTATGTACGAGTAAACAGGTAAACAGGTCAAGAAAATTTCAATCGTCGATCAGGTGATTTTCGGTCACCTGATGTATGTACAACGACTTCAATGAACCGTAAAAACCAGAATGATAGTTTAAGCGAAAGAAAAAGAAATGATGGCAGTTTAAACGGGAAAAAACGACTTGCACGGGTCAACGCAGCGAAAAAACATAGTGCGGGGTCGAAAAAGTTTTGATGTTGGGTCACGTGGTGGAACCCTTGGCAACCAACGATCAGAATACACTCTTGCTTCAGTACTATATAGATATAGATTGTATAAGTAAAGCCTATCGTGTACTAGAGCTCAAGGCGCGATAGAATACTAGCGCTCATTAATGGGTAGTATACGGCCGTACGGAGGTACACTGTAGTGCATTGTACGAGTAAGCGCGCCTGCGGCTCGAAACACCCCGGTCGAAACCATCCTAAAGTACGAGCTGTGTCAACTCCTCAATCGCGACTTGTATTTGAACGGTCAAACGGTCAAACGGTCAATAGAGTAGACAATATACCTTATCACGACTCCGAATTTCATTGAAGATTTCTAAGGAAAAATGACTACCGCAACGGGTCTAGGCTCTCCTCTTCAACAGTCCCACGCTGACGCTCTCAGTCTGTCGCAGCAGACTGAACATTTTTTCCGAAAGTATGCCTCCAGCAAGACCTCGATCCCACTTCCCCTCGTGTCCTATCCAGATTCTACAGAGATATGGAACACGTACGAAAAGCTATTGCTGGCTTGTTTGCGGATAGGGGACGACAAAGCTGCACACCTATGCCTCGAAAAGCTTGTCGATCGATTCGGAGCTACAAATGAGCGTGTGATGGGCCTACGCGGGCTGTATCAAGAAGCTGTGGCGTTGGATGATTCAGGTCTTGAACGAATTTTAGAGGAGTATCAGGAAGTTCTCGCAGAAGACCCTGTCAATACTGTGCGAAGTCCTCGAACCATTGAGCTGAGAAACTGGCACTGACTCTTAAGGTTCACAGCCGGTGATGAAACGTCGAATTGCACTTCTCCGCAGTCTCTCGAGGACTGCCGATGCGATTGAGGCTCTTGTCGAGCTGCTGGGAGCTTCTCCTACAGATATCGAGGCATGGACCGAGTTATCAGACCTATACGTAGCGCAGGGTCTGTTCTCTCAGGCCGAGTTCTGCCTCGAGGAAGTGTTATTGGTGGCCCCCAACGCTTGGAATGTATGTTGTGTCGATGTGATAGCTCGAATATGCTTCATGTCCCTCTAATGATACTAATTGCGTCTGCTACTCAGATACATGCTCGCCTCGGTGAAGTGCTATTTATGTCAGCTACGAGTAGCTCGGAGAGTAGTATAATCAGGATACTTGCCGAGTCGTTGCGCCGATTTTGTAGGAGTGTTGAGCTCTGCGATGGATATCTAAGAGGCTACTATGGATTGAAGATGGTAGGTTCAGTGAATCTTATTATCTTCGCTCAGGATTTTACCTGATGATGCATTGCAGGCCTCTGATCTGCTGCTTGAAGTTCTACCTCGAACGCCGAAGAACTCTTCTGCTGTAGTGTCAGTCACTGAGAATGGTGAAGATATACCGTTCCCTTCAATGCCGATATTACACAAACTAAACGAACAATCGACATCAAAGCTCGCGGAGATAATAAGACAAGCAATAAACGACGGCTATAATCCTTTCGAAGTTTCTGCAGTGAAAGAACTACTCTTAAGAAGTACGCATTCCGTACAGCGATAATTAATATTAGACCACAAAGGCACCTCATAATGCAAGTAGGCCGGGTCTCAACGTTAGTGGACAAGCAAGACCCCTCCCAAAAGGAAAGCTCCTGGTTGGTCTGATCGAGCATGCAGCCTTGGCGCTTGTGCTAGGTTATAAGTATAGGATTCTGAGTGGCTCGAGAATGGCTGCGCTGCGCCTGTGCGAGGTATCACGGGTTTCTAGAGTCATAGCAAAAATGGATGCCTGCTTGAAGAGAAAAAGACGGTTGTTTCGCAGTATTCAGTGGCGAGTACTACGTTGGGCAGGCATTGGGCAAACAACGCTCCCCTAAATCACCCGGATCATTGCTTGATTCGATATAATTCGGATAACCAAAGTGATTCTCAATCGTCTTCAAGCCCGAGCGCATATATAACAGACTCGAACTATAGGGGCCCAACATGTCCGAGTCATACTTCTTATTGCTTGCACAATACAGCACAAATGAAATGTTGACTGAACTAATCGAATAGACCTCAATGGTAAATTCGGGCTCCTGAGCCCGATCGGGCAATCGTTATTATGCCTTATGATTTTTCGAGTACGATAGGACGTCTTCCTTGATTCATAACAGTCAGCAAGTTGGGAATATAGTACCTTAGCTTCTTGGCAAATACCTTAGCTTTATTACTACATACGTACCCATGAGAGCGACTACATACCTTATTCCGTAATGTGCCTGAGTTAAACAATAAACATTAGTGGCACGGTGGCACGGTGACACGGTGACACATATCTTACGCCTAGGTAGGGTACAGATACAGTATCCGGTTGAAGGACTAAGGTACCTTGATACTCTAGTACTGCCGTCGACTGTTAGGGGACTCGTTGGTCCCTCGCATCATCATCCCGCTGTTTAATCAACAACCAAAATTACTTCCTTCTCTAGTGGTCTGCGCCAATTCGTCGTCATTATATATACAACATACCCATATCTACTCATTGCCTGGCACCAATTCCTACATTCTCCACTCATCATATCGTTAAGCCGTGCGGCTCCGAAGATATATTTTGTGCTTCTGCTATTGAGCAAGCAAAAGCTTCATCTTTGTTGACCGTTCTCTGCAGCGTATTTCAGTAGCGAGTTGGTGAGAATACTCTTCCAAAAGGCTTCGATTACGCTCCTAGTCGATCCGTGGGTCCTATAGGCTACCGATTCGACAACCAGCAATTGCCGCCAAGTTGCAGCGACTCAAATCCTTTTACTCCTGGACCGCCCAATTGGCATCAATACAGAGTCAAGGCTATCTATGCTCGACGACCTCCTTTGTAGAGGTTCGAGCTAGGTAATCCCTTGCTCCAAGCGGCTACTCTCATGCCGTGAGTGTACACAGCACACATACCCTTCTTCGTACGTCCTTGATAATCATCCTTATATTCTCTAGAATCAACATCACTATCGATCACGCCACGTCGGAACACTCGTCGCAAGGTTCATCTGTGACTGACGAAGAAGACTCTTCTGGCACTGGTGTGCAAGTCTCACCAAGCTCAGCAGTCGGCAGCCAGGAATATTCTGACTCGCTTGAGGAGAACGAGCGTTGGCAGGTGCTTCACGCTGCGGACCCGGATGACATCGGACCCTCAGAATCTGCATCCAGACCGCGAACCTCGAACCACCATCGCCCTATCGTTGAAGCATCTCGTCCCGAACTAGCAAACCGTCAACCCGCGCGGCGTCAGGTTTCGTACGATCATCGTCATCACTCTCTTCCCAGAGCGCACAGACAAGCCCCGGTGGCCGCGCCCGGAAGTGTGGACTCCAACGAGGAATACCCCGCGGGCTACGCCCGTGGCCCACCGCCACATCATGGCCGTATATACCAACATTGGGGTCATGCCGGGACTTCGCCCGCTAATTATGCGCCAAACTATTCATCGAGCCAACCCTACAGCCCTTTTCCTACAACAAGTATAGTACCTGCAGGCCAGCAGCTTACACCCTTTGTGAACCCAGGTCCTTATGCATTTCCACCTTACCAATCGGCACCCGGTGCGGCGGCGCCTGGCTACTTCAGCCCTGGGCATCATGGTGGAGCAGCTATGGGGAATACAATGGGACCACACAGTAGTGCTACTTATGGCGGCCAAGACATGATGCATCCCGCCCCAGGGGCTGCCTATTATCCGTATAGCCCTCAAGCGTACCCCATGCCTCAATCAATGGCTCCGCCTCCAATGTATCCTCCCTATGCTGTTTACTCACCACCACCACCACCCCCACCAGTTGCGCCTGCGCCTGCGCCTGCGCCGGCTGCTGCGGCCACCCCACCTCCTCCTGCCCCTCCTGCCGACAATTCAAAGGCTGACGAAAACTTTGCTCGGCTGGAAAAACTTTTCTTAGATCAGAAGGCAGAGCAAGATGCCAAAGAAGCTGCAGCAAAGAAGGCCGCGGAAGACGCTGCGGCAAAGGCGGCATCTGATAAAAAGATTGCCGAGGATATTGCAGCGGCAGCTTCAGCGGCAGCGGCTGCGGCCACCGAGGAAGCTGAGAAAAGGGCTGCCGACGAAAAAGCCAAGGACAAGGCGGAGGCGGAGGCGGCTGCTGATAAAGCAGCCAAAGAAGCTGCCGAGAAGAAAGCCGCTGAGGAAGCAGCTGCAGCAGCTGCGGCAGCTGCCGCCGCAGCCGTACCACCCCCACCGCCTCCCGCGCCTGAAGAAAAGAAAAAGCCAATCAAGTTCAAAGATGCCGTTGGCAGAAAATTCAGCTTCCCTTTCCATCTGTGTAATACATGGACGGTAAGTTAAAAGGACCCTTTTTAATGCGCATGACCTGGCTCTGACGTCTAACCTTCTTATTTTTCAATAGGGGATGGAAGACCTTATCAGGCAAGCTTTCCTTCACGTTGAAGTCATCGGGCCCCATGTCGCAGAAGGACATTACGACCTCGTAGGCACAAACGGTGAGATTATCCTACCTCAAGTTTGGGGAACAGTAATCGAACCCGACACAACCATTACGATGCACATGTGGCCAATGCCTGAACCCGCGAAGGTGGATGATCCACTACCGGCGGCCGCGGTAGATGTAATTGTGGTACCTGAAGCGAAGAAAGAAGATCCAGGTCTGCCCCCCCAAGAACCTCCTGCTCTTTCAGCGTCTGGAGGTATAGTAAATCCAGCTGTTGCACCTTCAACATTATTTGGTGCTCTCTTCGTCGTCAATTCTAACGTCCGTTCAGGAAAGAAACCGAAAGCTCCAAAGCCGAAGCAAGCCACCTCCATAGGATGGTTCGCTGGGAGGCCAGCAAAACCGAAAATGAAACGTTCAAAGGGCGGAAAGAAGGGTGCAGAGGTCGTCCCTCCTGCACCGCCTCCCCCTCCTCCTGCGCCTCCTGCGCCTCCTGCACCATAGACATTCCATGAATGGCGTAGGCATAACTGCATACAGATTGCTTTTTGGGACTGCGGACCTTTTTGCGTAGGTGCTTGGAAAATGCCAGTGATACCAACGGGACGGCGTTGCATTACTCTGGGGCTTTTGACATGGTTATATTTTGACACGAGCATGATTCATAGGCATAAGCCGTTTCTGGTTTGCCTTCTACGGCATTTGAAGCTTACTTCACGTTACTTGGATCAACATTGAGGAAGGGTGAGTAGGGTCTCAGGACTGAAATGTCGAAGTGTGACTGACCGAACATCATGATCAAGCGATCTATAACCATCTACACCCAGATTGCCGGCATCCTGGATTTCATTTTATGTCCCAGTATGTATGCATGCATACTTTCGAAAACACGTTGTTATCAAGCCTGTTGATTATCAAAATGGTTACCAACGTCCAAGTCATTTACTGGGAACGTTTGCAAGAGTCGACCATTGTGTACGTCAATCCATCCCGCCGTTCATCTCCCAGCGCTGTTGCTAAGCGGTCGACTCATCTCGTTACACCATCGCTTGTTCCTAGCACGAATCGATGGACAACGAAGCTGCCTAACGGACCTCTGAGTCTATGAAGTAGTAATTGTATAATTGTATTTACCATGTTGTGATCTATTCAAGCAACCCCTTCCAATTACGTCTTACTTCTTCCGGACAAAACCGAAGAAACAGGTTGCTTAGCCAGTAGTTTTGAGTCATTGATCCTTCGTAGAGACCGACCATCCGCGTAACCCTAAGCTTCCATCGGAAGCAGAACAAGGCGACTCACCAACACAGTGACTCATAGTTATTTGCCCCCAAAAGCCATGGCTTTACCATTCTGACAGGCAGAGATTCCCCCAAGTGCAAGCTGTTTGAAGTATTGCTTGGTCATCAAGCATAATAACCTCAATCCTGAGAATGTGCATCACCAAAGTCCACCCTGAACCCGAACCTACCACTGTACCGAACCGACCGGTCCTCCGCGTCCAACCCCCTCCAGCCCGAAGTCACCGCTCCTCCCTCAGCGTCGAACGCCGCCCCAGCTCCAGACCCCATGCTCACGCACCCCCATCGGCCCGCCGCTCGCAGCCAGACCACCAACAACAAGCGGTCGTCATCTCGCAAGTGTCCCCGCGATCCTCGCGCACTAGCGTCCAAATTCGGCCCCTCAGCTATGCTTCTTACTCGTATGGTAACGGCCAGATATCTACGGGAGCAGGCAATGAGACCCTACTCGGGGTGGGGGACGCGGGGTTAGAGTCGGCGCAGAGGCGGAGGAGTAGCAGCATGACGTATGCGAAGAGCCCGCGGCAGAGCGGAGCGAGTCTTCGAACTACGAGGGAGAGGATTGTGGTCGACGAGGGTGGCAGGAGGAGGGAGTACTATCGGCGGGATGATAGTGGGGTGGGGAAGAACACACATGGTTAAGAATCAAGCCTTTGATTGGGCACAGCACGGGGACATGAAGTGGGAATGTCTGTTTTAGGGTGTCAAACGGTTTCATGGGCTCTCTAGACTCATTAACGACGCAGCGGCTGGAGCGAAGGTATCGTTCGGGCACCATCGTCATCTACATCCATCAAGTCCTTCGAGCTCGAAAGATCACCAGCGGCACTTCGGGGAGGAAGGGGTCGACGGTCATCGTTATTTAACATGCCTTGCTGTTGCCGGACACTATCTATCGGCTGAGGCGCTGGGGATCGTGGACTGGACTGGGACGTTGGCGTTATGCCTGTATTCAGACGAGGGGGAGGGGGCAAAATTATGGTCTTCTCATGGCTCACTAGGGTGCTCCGACGAGCTAGCGCCCTGCTGACTTCGATACCGCTTTGCAAGTCTCTTCGGCCGCTTAGCTTCGAAAGCAGCACAGGTTTCTTCGGAACTGGAGGCGCTGCTTTTTGCGTTACCCCTGATGTCGACGACGCTGTGGATGCGACATTGGAAGCTCTTGATTTGTCTTCGCGATTAAGCCTCGTTGTTCTACCACCATTACGACTGTCGTCGAACGAAATCTTGGTGTCTGGGTCGAGTGGCGGCGGGAGCATGCGTATTGGCCCTGTCGCTGGTGGTTTTAGTGCATCTGGCCGATATCGTTGATCCGATGAGATCTCAGTGGTAATGGGTTCGGGTACAACAACCCAATCCGGTTCACTAGTGGGAGTGAAAGGATTCGATGGCCTTGAAGTATTTAGGGTAGAATTTCTTTCTGGAGGCCCAACGTTTGATCGAACCGGAAGACCTTCGAAGAAATGTCAGATTGTTGATTCTTCCGAAGAAGTGCTTATAGATTTCATACCATTATCCAGCCACCACTTCCGGCGGTCCGAACTTGCAGGAGGAAGTTCGGGTGCTATAGAGTCGTATCCTATTAGATCCTCGTCTTCGTTCTCTCCATCCCTGGCACTGGCGGTCGTGTCTCCAACTTCGGCTTTTCGTTTTGCATAAATTTCTTGACTCAAACTTCCTTTCAACTCCTCATCGATTGCACTTATCGTACACCGGAAGGTTGCGTATACTGGTCGGTGGTCTGAGAAGCGGAGTGGTGCGGTTGTATAATGGATTTGCTTCAGATTGTCTCCCTTTCTAAGTACTCGATCGCACCACGCTGGGATCCGACCTTTCTCCCTGGACGTTATTAGCACAAGCTGCCCGTCTGAAGGCCTGAATTATCAGTAAACTTACGAGCTATCATAATCATCTTTCCCATTATCGTACTTGTACGTTGGTAGGAACGTAATTCGGGCCTCTGAATAGAAAGGAAACGCCCTACCAGCTACCATCTGCAAATTCAACTAAATTTAATTCGTCAGTGCCACGAAAAGAAAATCAATTTCTGCTAACTACCCACCTGGTCGTTCTGGTAAAGTTTCTCAAGGTCACCCGCGTCAATCAGCCGGCGTACTTCATCATCGCTGAGACCAATCCGATAGTTGAAGTCCCCGAGCCATATGATCGTATCGTGGTCTTCGATAGACCGATTTCGTTGGAAGCGTAGTCCGCTATTGATAGTCCTATAATCCCGATTTCTCTCTTCGTAGTTGGCAAAGCCAGCTGCAAGATGTGCTGTCACAAAGCAGATACGTGTGTTGGCATAGTCCATTCTGATTGCTACAGCTCCTTTGTTGCCAGCCATTCCGGACATGCCTGTCTTCTGGATGTTAATGTCTCAGATTGCTAACCAAGCGAGAAAGATCACCTTTTTCATGCTACCCTCAACATTCTTAATGTTAGATAATGCACTGGCCTTCACAAAGACCATGAGCGCAGCTCCGACTAGCTGTCCGCTTCTGAGAAGCACGTACTCTTCAGTAGAGCCCTTTCGAGCGTTCTCATTTAATGTTTGTCGTACTGTATGTTCCCATGCCTGACGCCTCACGGGATCGGTCGACATGATCTGCTGGGGACTTAGTTCAACGATTTCCTGAAACCCAACAGCGATGATGTCTGGCTGCTGTTCTAGGCTGTTCAATTGCGGGCACAGCCAGGTAGAAAGATCCTCTTTGACACCACTTCCCTTGCCATTTAGATTGAAGGTCCCCACATAAATTCGAATGACCCGCGACATCGAGTACTCGTCGAGCCTATATGAACATCATTTTACATTCATGCCATCAATTCCATTGACTTACCTTCTTTTAAGCTCGGCATTGACATAATCATTAATGGGATCATATAAGTGAACGGGAGATTGGTCCATCAAGCGCCCCTACGAAATCATCATTAGCTGGCCACGGTAGCCAGGACGTATTGCGTGCATCTCACAAGAAGCATATCAATAGTATTCTGTCTCCCTTTGTCGGCGAAGTTATTCATGTACATGCGAGTTGCACTTTTGCGAGCGTCCGCGATAGCGCCAGCTAAAGACATTTTTCCATGTCTCGTAAATGAAGACTTCAAGGCTCCAGTGCCGGCATATATCTTTGATAGTGCCTGTCAATTGCTTAGCAAGCCACTGAGGCAAAGCGAGCTGTTACTTCTTACATCTCCGTTGTCAGCCCAAAGACTGGAGTGCCTCATCCAAAAGTCTGCAGAAGCACGCTCGCTTCGGTGGTTCAGACATGACTCGAAAGCCATCTGGCTGATTATCGTCTGTATGAGATTGGTACGATCCAGGCAGTCGAGGCAGTTCGTACGGAAAACTCCCTCCTGTTGCAACACGACTGTAGGAAGTATTTGCGAAGCCTTTTCAGTTGACACCGTTTCTGAGCCTGACAGCCCGGCTTCATCGCTTAGGAAGTACGCAAAAGCTTCAGCACGATCTTGTATAAGGCGCCTGACCAGGCTTGCAGCTTCATACCCCCCAGGTCCCTTCGTTTCAGCATGAAAATCAAAATGAGACATTTGCAGTTCACGGTGATCTGATGCCTCTTCAAGGTCAAGAATCTGATTCAAAGGACTGTGTGCGACGTGACTTTTGTACCTGGCTGACAGTTCTACTTCTCCAGGTTTCGTTTCACTGAGGAGGTTTAGTATATGCACAGTCCCATAGTTTAAGCTCAATTGTTCAAAGTGTTTGTCAAAAGCTGGCTGTGTGGCTTCTGGGGACCGAGTAATCTGAATCTTTTGCTGACCAGGTAGAAGCCCTGGTGCCTGTTCCCAAAAGACTGGTACAGAGCCTCGAATCTGGGCATATGAGAAGCACAAGCCAGAAGGCTGATAGAAGGTAGTCTCTGTTTCCACGGAATTGGCTACATAGCCGTCATCGTCAATGCCCCGAGCATTAAATCTGGTCCCCGCACGTCGGCACGACAAGCGAGATATCAGCGTCAACCCCGAAGGCAGGTTAGTTCGTGTAGCTTTGACGGGGGATGAGGAAGGGGGAATAAGGATCGTCGACACGAATCCTCTTATGGCTGAGGTCAGCATGTGCGATGCATCCAGTGTTCCTTTCTCATGTACAGCGAGCCTGGAACGAAATTTGATGAGCGGATCTATCATGTAAGAATTCCACAGGAATTCTTCGTCAAGACTGTCCACATCGAAAGCGGAGCCTTCTGACAGTCTACCAGCAATTAGTACAGACAGCTCGCAGAAGTGTGAATTCGTACCTATCCTGTAAACGATTAGTGAGATCAAAATTGACGCTGTAGTAAAAGGTTCCGCTGCTGAGGATCCTCTTGAGCTCCAGGCATGGATGCTCAAATTGCGTATCTCGGGGATCAGTCCCATGGCCATAGTCGTGTCCATTCGGGGAAATGCTATCTCTAGAATATGGATTGGTCTCTTCATAAAGCGAGGTATCAAAGTCATCCTTGTTAAGACAGTCTTTAGTAGCATTAGTAGTATATCTAGTTCAGCACGACTGAATAGGACAACCAACAGAATTCAACAGAGATTATTCTCTGGACGGTTTCTCCGGGTCTCACCGTAGCAACACGAACAGAACCACTAACAACGCAGAAGAACACATCGGCATTTAGATTTATTAGACCCAGGGTACCATACACGCCAGAAGAGAGTGGACGGTAATCTGTGAGGTTGATTTCACTTAGTGCTGAGAATTCCACCATACATCTAGGGGATGAGTATTTGATCGCTGCGCCATTGCTCTGGAGCTCTGAAGTCGTGCTTGGGGCACTATGGCGAAGTACGAGCGCATGAGAGTCTGTCACAAGAGCTATGGCTCGCTGAGGGTGTTCTCGAAGAAGTACCCTCTGAGACATTGTTGCAAGTCAAGTCCTAATCCTACTATGTAGGATTGCAAGCAAAGTCGTAATCCTGCAGTATTGAAGGAAGTTGTGCGAGTGCACACGTCGTTTCATTATTGACTTGTTGTGTTCAACTGCAAACAAATTCGGATATTAATTGTGGACAGTACAAAAGGTTAGAGGATACGGTTTATTTATTCCAATTCTATTACATATTTCGATCCATATGCTTTTGGATTTCTAAGGGGCGACGTCACACGTTTCGATCTTCAACAGGGTTGAAACACGAAAAGTTCTAGTCATACAGTCTACATCATAGTATGAGAGCGATTGCATCTACAGATTAAAGGGTTAGCCATCGTTCATAGCATTGTTTGTATCGACATCTCTGACCAAAGCATCCCTACATCGTCCCGTAATAGCCAGCACACGATAGCTCCCTTCTAAGTAGCGGTAGCTTACGATCTGGCGTTCCTGAAGATTGCCCCTGAACAGTGTGGCTCCGGTGATTAGACCAGAACATTGTGAGAGATCACTGTGGATCTATATCACGTTTTGGCTGACTGCTGTTTCCTTCAATATCCTTGTATCGTGCTCCGAATACAACCCTTAGCTCCTGATTGGCGGCGAGGAAGGCCTTTTCAAGTTTCCTAGAGTTCGCCAGGATGTTTTCTTCAACCGCAGCCTTCCTGTCTAGTAGTGTAGAGAGTTTCTGGAGCCGGATTTTATGAGCGCTTGATCTGCTTCTTCGGTCAACCCATAGTATTGCGACCATTCTTGGTCCGCAGGATCAAGAACACAACACTGACAAGCGCTTTGAAGATTCCTCGAAGCTAACGCAGATTTCACTTTGCAGTTTCTTCATAGCTTTCGAATGTTCACGTACTGCGTTATCCCGTCGAGTCTGACGCCTTTTCTTGGTCTGGAGATGAGTCAGTTGGTAGCGTTAGATAGCTTAATGCAACTGAATGTACTGCATCCATCATCTTCTGCGCCATCTGCGCAACATCTTGATCCTCTAGCTCTTGTGATCCAAGAGGCACATATGCGTTTCTACCTTCCCCGTCACCAGACGCTGACGGTGATCCTATCCTGGGCTGCGATTTCGCTGCTTGGGGACCTGAGCGCTTGGGCGCCATTAGCGCAACCCCTTATGTCCTATTAATGGTCGTTGATGGAGATTGGTTCGAGGTTATAGTCGTTGTCATGTACGGGAGCTGTGCCTACGCTAGGAAAGCGTAGCCGAGGTGAGGACAAACCTTTAGCTGACATCTCACAATCTCACAAGACGACTCTTTAGCAATCATCGAAGGCAAATGTTGTAGTCGAAGATGGGCCTTGGCGCACCGCGAAAGTATATCAATATGCTCAATCTACGCTCTCTATGCTAATGGATCTAGACGGACCAAGCTCTCCCACGATCCTAACAACACCGCATGGAGTCGATGTACCACTGGCTATGGCCAGAAAATACTGCTATCTCAAGGCTGGAGTGCCGGAAACTTTCTTGGGGCTAAATATGCTCCTCATGCCAGCTCGTACAGCAAAGCTAGTGGAACGCACATACGAGTTGCAATGAGAGACGGAAATCTCGGCCTTGGGGCAAAACTTGGGGCAAAAACCCGTGATGACCAATGCACCGGGCTAGACATCTTTCAAGATGTGCTGGGGCGTTTGAATGGTAAAGGTCAGACGGAGATTGAAGCGGATCAAAAGTCAAGGGCAGACTTGAGAAGAGCCTTGTATGCAGAAAACCGCTGGGGATCTCTTCGCTTCGTGAGCGGAGGTCTTCTAGTTGGAGATAAAATACAAAAACACGCGGAAGAAAATAGCCAGCATTCCGCAACTCCTAAAAGTATATTGATGCAACCTCTACAAGATCCGGCAGTGCTAAAGCCTGAAGACGAAGTAGCGAATCCCAAAGTCCGGAAACACATTGAGGAATCACCGAAATCACTGACTGCTGAAGAGCCAAAAAAGGTTAGAAAGAGCAAAAGGGCGAGAAGTGCCGATGATACCGCTGAGCCGAACCTCGACAGAAGCTTACAGGAAGGGAGAAACACTGGCACCATCCTTACAACGAATTCAGGATGCAATACACCTGTTGATTTTAGACCAAGACAATCAAGCCCAGGCGCAGCCCAAAGACTGGCAGATAAGGCAGAACGCAAGCTCGAGAGAAACCTGAGACGAGAGGCCAGGAGGGTATCTCGTACTGGACAGGGTGGAGGACCATCGGACATGCCCATCACCCCAAGCCTACCGCAGCATGTATCCCCTTCTGTACCAGAACATTCGTCAAGAGAAAAGGCCGAACCAACGGGTAATCGAGAGATGTTGTTACCTAATGGACTCGCTGGTGGAAGACATGCTGTTAGACAACGCTACATCCGACACAAGAAGATGGCAATGATGGACACAAAGGCATTAAACGAGGTATGTCATCGCCAGACGCTTTCTTGCGACATACTTGAATGGAGCTCAAACTAATACATCGAACTTTCATAGATCCTGATGATAAAAGCATAACGTATTGAAACTCAGACATATACCCAAGCCTTTCATTTATTATCCGCATTCACAGACTATGCCATGATACTTTATAGGCTTCTATATCCGAGAGACAATTAACGCCCATGTGGCTCTAAGATTCCTGAGCCAGATTGCTGTAAGTATTGATGAATTAAAAGATGGCTGATGTGCACGCATTCCTGGCTCTTGTTATGGTTTCCCTACATAAATGCCGGGCTATGTAGTCTTTTAATTTCTCCCAAAGCCATCCTTTACCCCTGCTTTCTGATCATAAAGTCTGAGCCGGAAGTTTTCGACGCCTGGTATTGAATTGATGGCTGCTAAGGTACCTTACTAAGGTAGGACAGAACTTGGCTTATCTAAGAATTGTCAGTCAAGACTGATGGACTAATGTACCTTGAGTCAATAGTGGCCTCTTTTTTTTGGCAGATCACGTCTGCTCATGAAGTTGACCCACCGCTACTCGCTTTACCACGTTCTAGTGCCATCCACTGGCCTATGCTTATTGACTGCACCATTGATCATTCAGCATTGATATGTATGCTGCAAATATTCTCGCCTGTGGCCCTAAGGCACTATCCGCCATTTCTGGCACCAATGGTGGCTGAATTGGCCTTGACTGTCAAACAAAGCGAAGTTGAGGTAACGCCAATAATGGTTGCACCATTTACTTACTTGCGCCCCAATAGATGATCCAATTGGCCAATCGGGTACCATTACGTAACCCAATGGCTGTTGTAAGGTACCTACCTTCCATACTCTTAGCGAGTCGAGGCGGCTTTGTTGTTGTGTATTTGCCTACATCACTTGTGGAGGAAACGATGGAATGTCGTAGCACTGCTTTATGCTGTCCCTTATCTCTGACTACGTCATTGACCTTCTTCATGCAACTACTTTGTTCTCATTACCTTGATCTGGCAGATCACGCGACTTATAAAGGTACCTGATCATCGATTTCGATGATCGGGCGTTGAAAGTTGAGCGCAGTATAAGCTACGAAGGTACGAGCGGTACATAGTTTTGGAGTACCTGACGTTGAGGACGCAACTTAGCGTCCATACTTTAAGCTTTTCCTTGCTTTCCCCGCGTTTCGCTAAATACCCTTACCACCCCCCCTTGCTGACATGCTGACGATAACGCACCTCTGACTGTTGGTGCTACCCGTAGTACCGTTTCTTACAAGTTACAGGCTTATAAGTTATGAAATACCTTACCTCAAGGTAATTTGCTCAGACAATACCTACCTATCCCATTCCACCTCCCTTCCAACCTCTTACAGCTCACTTTCTCATCCTTCTGCTTGACACCAAAACACAAAACATACATTGGATTTAGGGGGTCAAGCTTTACCGCCTTCTTCCGTTATTATCACTATCGGGCCAGACGATCCTTGCAGCTGCAGATCGTGTGTCCTGCGTATCCCATAGGATACAACGCATCAGGAGTACGATTCAAGAGTACAAATCACCACTGCCCGCCCGCATGTAAATTCGACGTCCAGGAAAAAGACTGATTTCTGATCACAGTTCCAGAGCATTCATACTTCTGGGTCCGAGGTCGAGGTCGTAATAGTTCCAGCAACAACTATCGAGATACATCATGTCCAGCGACAACTCACCACCGCAATCACCTCCGTCGCCTTCCGCTCGCCGTTCGTCTTTCTCACCGGGTCAGAAAATTTCCGAGCTCTTTGGTCGGTCACCGAACACGGCTGCCACCGGCACTGCAGCTCATCCTAGCCCGATTGCAACCGCTGCGGCCAACGCTCAAGCTCAGCAGCGTCGACGTTTGTCGATCTCGTCACTGGGACTATCAGGCTCCCCAACACAGCCCTCTGCGTTTCCGAACGGGAGGGTTCGGCAAGAGAGCGTCTCGAGCGGCGGCTCCGGCGCTCCGTCCGTTGACGAAAGCGCCATCGAAGAAGGTGATGCTCCACCGAGCACAACACCTTCGTCACCTTTTGCTCGGAGAATGAGCTTTGGTGCACGGGCTCTTTGGGATGTTAGGGGAGGGCCTGGGAATGTAAATGGTAGAACATCCATAAGTTCGGTTTCTTCTCCATCTGCCAAAGGGCGCAATTTGTCCACGTCGTTTGGTAGAGATTCAAGGAAAGCATCTAATGATTATTCACAACGCTCAGGCGACGGTTTCAATTGGTCTGAGGGGCTCAGATCCAGAGCTGAAAGATCAGCATCAACAGCTACAAGCCCTACCGCCCCCGGTTCTGGAGCCAATCCCAGAGAACATCAAAGGGCAGCGAGTATGGCAGCGGTCGAGCAACCTATCAAAGAGATGCCCAAGAGCCCCAAGGCCCCGGATGATTTCCAAGAGAGGATCTTGAAGGGAGATTTCTACATGGATTAGATGGTGATGATCCTATGGCGGTTCTCGACGCCACTTTACGATAGTGTAAGCTACGTATCGGATATCGAATACCTTCTGTCGCCTAGCCAATACTTCGGCAAACGCTCTCTACTGGCTTGTTACTCTCGATCCAGCTTCCTGGCTCTCAATATTCCGATACAGCTTTATACTGGAGCTCTAGCTTTGACGACCACGGCGCAAACACCTAGGTCTGCTACTTTACACTGTATGTACAGTATCCTATTGGCTTTATGACGCTTTGCTCCGCGGGCACTACTGAGGAAGCATTGTGGCCCTTTTCAACAGTCCATCGATTCTCGAGGGCTCGGAACATCACGCTGTCAAGCGATACGAAGTGCGATGACCTGACATCACTCTTTCTTGCGCATCACGACCATGGCGTTATGTTGGGGTGGGGCCAGGAAGGGATTCTCTGTACCTTAGGTGGGTAGCAATGGTTTGTAGGCTTTAGCTTTTCTTCATACCGTTTTTAGGAATTCAATTCTCTCATGCATACCGGTCGTGATCAACATCCCCTTCTTATCTTCAAAGCACCTGACCTTCCAATGTTTTTCATCAAATTGGCCATCGTCAATGTGCTCAGCCATGGCAAATCATGATTATCTCCCACACTGCATTTCCAACCCCGCGATAACCAACGGTCCCGCGTTTGATCGCTACTATTTTACCCCACATAAATATCATCCATCATTCGATGGGGGCTCCCAATGACTTTCCATCCTCCCAAAGCAACAAGGAATGTCATGTCAAGAGGCAGTCGCTAAGTCCCTTGGCTGAAGTGTTCGCTGGAAGTAGAGTGCCAAGGTACTTTACTTTCAATTGCCTACTTTAGGTACTTGCTCTACTTCTGTGTAACCCTCGGCACAGGAAATGCTCCCATTCGTCTTCAGCGTGATTTACCTATAAGGCTAAGGGTGGATGGAGAAAGTAAATTCCCCGCTTCATGTAGGATCGCCGTAACCATCATCAGGAAAGTACGTCAGATATTCATTCTTCTGTACCCTTCTTCTTCTTCTTCTTCTTCTTCTTCCTCCTCCTCTTCTTCTTCTTCCTTCTTCGGCCACATTTTCTGCTTTGTACCTTGAATTTTCATCTCAGTTTCAGCTCAGATCCAAGTGGAAGGAAGAGCAATCAACCACTGGTCAAAATCCTCATTCTACCCGTCGAAATGGGTTCGCAAGCAGATATCCCCAAGCAGTACAAAGCTTGCGTCTACGATGACCCGGGCAGAATCTCCACCAAGATCGAGATGCTCGATATGCCAGAGCCAGGGCCTGGCGAGGTACTGATCAACCTGTATGTGCACGGTCCTTGCACCAAAATCTATTAGCAAAGGAAGAAAGCCTGTTAACCACACTCTCTGCAATCAAGTACTCATTCCGGAGTCTGTCACTCAGACATGGGAATCATGGAGAACAGCGTAGGTTTCTGCGGTGTCGAATGCAGGCTTCATCAATCTCAGCAGGACTAAGCAGCACCATTAGTGGGCCTCCCTCCCATACCCAACCCAGAAAGGTCAAGTCGGCGGACACGAAGGTGTCGGCAAGGTTGTCAAGCTAGGTCCTGGTACCGACGAAACGACCGTCAAGGTTGGGGACCGGGTCGGAATCAAGTGGGTCGCTGGAACGTGTGGGAGCTGCCGTGAGTCTGATCCTGATTTGGTCTACCGGATCTTGGAGGCTTATGGAGTAATAGCTCCCTGTCTTGAGGGTGCCGATGGATTGTGTCTTAGCGTGAAAGTCAGCGGATATTATAGGCCTGGGACATTCCAACAATATGTTACCAGTCCGGCAAAGTATGCTGTCATCTTTGAGACTCTGCTCTATGAGTTGTTACTGATAACCGTGTTTCGATAGCTACGTAACTCCAATCCCTGAATCCCTCGAGTCCGCCGACGCAGCCGTAAGTTCCTCATTCCCCCGCTCTCCCAACCCTCTCCACATCCTCACATTCAGCTCACCTTCAGAAAGCCCATGCTCTGTGCCGGTGTAACCACTTACGCCGCCCTCCGCCGCTCCAATGCCAAATCCGGCCAATGGGTCATCATCGCCGGTGCGGGTGGGGGCCTCGGCCACATCGCCGTCCAGCTCGCCTCCCGTGGTATGGCTCTCCGCGTCATCGGCATAGACGACGGCTCAAAGCAGAAACTTGTCATGGAATCCGGTGCCGAACACTTCATCGACGTCACAAAACACGACGATGAATCGATGACAGCCGAAGTGCTCAAATTGACCGGCGGATTTGGAGCGAGTGCGGTGATTGTGTGCACGGCGAACAACAGAGCCTATGCGCAGGGTATTGACTTTCTAAGGTTCGGAGGGACGTTGGTTTGTGTAGGCATGCCCGAGGGGGAGCCCCAGCCGATTGCGAAGAGCTATCCGCAAAAGTTGGTGTTTAAGCAGGCAACGATTACGGCGGTGGCGGTGGGCAACCGGAGGGATGCAACTGAGACAATGGATTTTGCCGCGAGGGGAATTGTGAAGACGCATTACCGGGTCGAGAAGATGGATAAGCTGACGGAGGTGAGTTGAGAGGTTGTGGTGGGGTTTCCGGATTCGAACTGCGCTGACTTTATGCGTTGTAGGTTTTTGAGCAGATGAAGGAGGCCAAGTTGATTGGACGGGTTGTGCTGGATCTGCAGTGAGGGCGGGGTAGAGAAATTGATGGAGGTGAGCGATATGTCTTGGTGAGGTTTTTGGACCGGCCTTGCTAATGATGGATGCCGTAGATGTCGGAACAGGGGAAGTCAATGGAACAAGGTAGGTCGTGCTGGATAAGTATGCAGTAGGATTGTACGTGAAATGGCCTCGAAGTGGCAGGAGAATCTTAGTGGGTAACCAAATTAAATTGTTTACCTCAAATTTTGTGGCTACGTTTAAATAGTAATCACACCGGCTCTTTCGAATCGACATGCGGACATGTCTACTTGAGCATTCGCGTGCAAATATCATATGGTCCACTGGTCAGGCCATCTAGCCTTCGACATCGTGGGTAGGACTCCTTGATTCACCCAATAACGTCTACATGCCTCAAGGAGAGGGAGTCAAAGACACCCGATATGTAGCAGGGGACTCGGGCTTTGCGGTACTGGGGATCTTGGATGATACTCCTAGATGGCTAGGTATGTTACACCGAGCGGGTCGATGTTATCACGGCGAAGAAATAGGTGTTCTGGGAGTATTCGATACTACTAGCAGCTCGGTGGAGGGTAGTAGAGAAGGCACAATATGCTTGATGGGTGCATTGTCCAGATATGCATTTTGATGGAGCTGGGTGGCTCATGACGACACGCAACCCCTTGAGCTCTCGTTGATTGAGTCAGTCTAAAGCGTCTAACACACGGGACTGATATAGGGAGTAAATAAAGCAATAGTGTACACAGGACCAGCCTTTGCTTCAAAAAGTCAGAATGATCTAGAGAAAAGTCGACCCCGATCTAAAGAAAGCTAACCAGGGAAATATTACATTTCGAGCAATGAGGTGATAAAGGAAACAAGATAAGCAATCGCAGGCGAGCCAGTCGCAAAATCGGTCTATCCCAGCCTTCTGTTCTACAAAACATCAGAGTAAGTTACCGAGACGGCCGAACGGAGAGTCCGCCTGCCAACAAGATTCTTACCGCCTGTATGTTCAATGTCGTTCCACGAAAGAGTAACTCAAGAGGACCGCTCGCAAGGCAGCAGTGACGGCTTGGCTCCCGGGACCGTTTTTAAGCCATACGTCTCCGTTGTCTCTCGCGAGGACTTTCGAGAGTCAGTCGTCTTTGCACAGAGGACGTGCTTGGCTCCTCGGCTTCGTTGGTGTACTCGCGGAGCATGGCTTCCAACTTGGCGGCGTAATCAATCGAGGGAAGCCCATATTCCACAGCTCGCTCATAGATTTCCTCTCGAAGCGTGGTGAGTGGCTCGACCAAGTGCCTCCACTCATTCGTGGGAAAATTAAGAAGCTGGTCAATAACAAAATCGTCGTTCATCCATGCAGGGGCTGAAGGATCCCTGGGAGGATCACCAATCAAGTACATGTAGAGATTCCTATCCCTCTCGGGCTCGTCATTGGCCCCAACCCTCGGCCAAGTGATATTCTCATAAACATCGATATCGCGATTGCAGACCTGCTGGAGGATTTCCACGAGTATCTCGGCTACTTTGGTGATTACTGCGGCGCTAAGTGGTTGTTTTGCAGTACGCGAGTCTCGATCCTGGCAGATCTGGTGAACGATCATGCGAAAGGTCCTGGCGCATTCAGGAACGTCCATATCTTGGGTTGCCGGATTGGGTGATGGTCCGTCTCTGATGTACCGGCCTAGGCTTCGCATCGCTTCTTCAGCCCTGGCACGTTGTTTGGCGTAATAACTGCTTGCGCACCTGTCTGGAGTTATGACCTTGGTGAGACGCTTATAGATACTTGCATCTCGGACTGCCAGTCCATATATCGTTGCACTGAGATTTCCAGGAACGAAAAGATCCTCCAATGACGCTGTTGTAGTAGCCTCTTGGAATCCTCGGCCGTAGTCTTGTGGAAGCGCTACGCTATCAAAAACAGAAAGCATGTCTGTTACACTTTCCTTGAGAGCATCGCTTGCTGTAAAGGAGCTCTCCAGGGTGATGCTATCATCCGAGTCATAGTCGGCATCATTACCTCGAGCCAAATTAAGCTGATCAGGTAGCGAATCGACACGATTTCCAATGAGGTCATATAGTTCACTAATTTGCGCAACCACGTCCCCTTGGCTCAAGGTGCAGATATCCTCAGCCGTCTGATTTGTCAACACTGCGCTTAAGCCATCAAAGAGCCACTGCGTAGATCAGCAAGATATTTACCTCCCAGCCCGGGCGCTGCACTTACGTATATATGAGCACAAATCGAGCGCGATTGCTGATAGTCATCGCAGGTACATTCAACTCTCCTAGCACCACTGGCTGGATCGTGAATCCGTACACTGACGGGCTTCTTCAGTTGGAAGGCGTAATAAGCATCGGATCCTAAGCCATAGCACTTCAAGCGGTCCACGAAAAATTCCGAGGCGAGACCCTCGACTGCACGGAGGGAGGAACCCGGAGACAGGTTCTGGATATTATACAATAATCCCGAACTTCCGTGGATTGGGGCCTCAACTTCACGGACAGGGACCGCAATATGTGGAGCTGATTGGTCTATGTTATCACCGCGGCGGCGGCTACGACCACGGGAACGCCCGCCAGCGGATCTTCCTGCCCGTTGCTGGTGAGCCTGTGTCTGGGAGCGTCTGGTTGGCGGCATTCCTCCAATATTGAGGGTCTCAAAGCTCCGAGTTGGAGTCGACATGGAAAAGACCGGAGTGAAAAATGAGAATATGCCTATTGTTGGAAAGATGTTTCGAGTCAAAGCATGCCTTATGTAGTGCAATATAATCCCCAAGGCTTAGGCAGCCGGTCGGACTATGAGACAAGGGGAAAGTCGAGATATTTGGAAGATATCAGCCCCAAATGGCGCTTAATGTCTAACGCCAGTAAAAGCCCCCTGGAGGGCCATGGAAAGAGCGGATCTGTACACGCCGCTATCCTCCGAGAACTCTTACCGTCCTATCAAGCGGTCTACAAGACATACAATCAGTGAAGCATTAAGCTCAGCTGTATGAGCCGCACGGCGATGTAGCGTCTCTGCCACGGCCAGGATGGAGTATTCCTAGGTTGACGCGGAGAACCCGGTCGATCTCCCACCAAGCCGCCATTTGATGTTGGGTCTTGCATCTCATCATCTCAGCCCCCATACGAACACTTGGTCAGTGGACGGCCTGGGTCTTGGTCAGTTCTTCGCACGCGAAGAGACCATTGGTCATGTTCATTAGTGAGTCTCTGCTGTGGAAGTGATTAGCTCGGCGACGATATCAACCAGTCAGGCAGCAACAGGTCCGGTGTTGCATTCCCGAGGCTATATCCAGGTCCTCGGCATTATCGTCACTTCGGTGAGAGGCCGAAGAATGGCCAGAGTGACGGATAGGTATGAGTGCAGGAATCACCGCATGGAATTCTGTTCACGGGATCTACGGCAGGGTTGATTACTAAGCAATCTGTTGCTGTGGAGAGCGTTGCCGCTTCGTGGCTGAGGTCGCTAGCCGGCGGACTAATCCTTTCCGTCAAAACCGCATCGACATCTCAGCAAGGCATTCTGAGAGCAGAAGTTTTTGACTGAGCGAACTCACCATTCTCCGGCTCTCCGTATCTACAATATCTGAACAGTCTGCCTCCTAAAGCCCCGACAATCAGCCGTAGTGCTATGGAAAGGGAAAGACCTTGAAGACCGGCTTTCCTTCTGCCTGTAGCCGAATCGATGTCACTAACAGAAACATAACCTGCCCCCCCTTCTGGGAGGACTATTGGAACCGATGCTGAGGAGTACGCACAAAGTTAATATTGCACTGCCATAGACTTCGCGACGACACCGCAAGGGAGCCCTCTTGAGTATCATCAGTGATCAAGATAAAGAACCACAGCAACTGCTCTAGAGTAGGTCGTTGGTATGTATCCTCTGCTGCATCACAGACTTTAGATACTGCCACATGTTAGGTGGTGGGATCCGTAGTCGGAATCGTTTCAAGTTTCAACATCCAGGGGACCATAGCCATGGCTTGCAAGGTGGTAAGGCCTGTCAGAATTCATCTGCAGATCTAACAAAGATTGCTGATCTGGTTTTCGAAGGGGTTTACCAGGAGAACCTCGATGTGGAGCGGTAAACACCCGGTGCACGAACTTGGCCTTTTCGTAGAGAACCCGCATGATAACTTGGACATTGTCTACAACCGCAGCAGCGGATAGAAGAGTACGATTCACATTTGGTGACTTGCTATGATGAACTAGAGCGTGAGCAGACGCAAGCCCTAACGGCATGGGTTCCATCCACGAAAATCCGAAACAACGAGAGGAAAAACAATCTTAAGTGGACCTCAACGATGTTCCTCCGGAGTTCGATGAAACTCATCCTGAGGGCTATGACCCTCTTCTTCATTTTCACGGAGACAGACGCTCTCGTAGTGGTGTCATAGAGTATAGAAACAGCACTCATAGCTATTAGGCAGGCATTGCGGCGTACTGCTCGCTATCGAATTATATACTGCAAGAACACTCAACGAGATGTGACAGCTACACTCAGTACGTATTTGAGTACTAGGAGTATCAGGCACAGCAATGCTGGAAAGCAATCAACAAGCAAAACGGCTCCCATATTCTAGTTGCAGATGGATTGTCCTAGGCATCCTGGGTCAGGAGAGCAGCTGTAATCGCCGCACCTTTTTATAGCTTCCTAAGGTATCGTCGCAATGCCGATAGTTTGGTTGGACATAAGACGTCGAGATTGAGGGACTTAGCGCAGCAAGCGAGGCTGTGGCGGATATCTCGTAGGGCTGGCCCATTACGTGGTGACCCCAACTCGTTTGAAGGGCCTTGAAACTCTGCTTCACTGAAGTCCTCAATCCCTACTGTGTTCTTGTAAAGCTGATTCGCCTATCAACGAAGGAACGGCCTTGAAACCATGGTGTGGTTCACTGCCTTTGCTGTGGGCTCGAAGCCTTCCCACCTCAGAACCTCAGTATTCTCACGATAGAATATTGAAAATACTGCGGATCTGTGGTATTGACACGTCGAGGCGTAGGTTTCAGGTTTGGAAAAGCAGATCTGCGATGGTGCAGTGGCGATGATGGATGTTCCAGCAGGCTTGATTTTACAATCCATACGACTCGCATTCACTCGACTACTTCTCTTTAGGATCTCTTGTCTGCTCAAAATCTTGTTTCACACCATCCTTAGAAGCACTTTTGAGAGTCCCGCCAAATTAAACCCAAAACAGTCCCCGAACAAATCTCGCCCTCATCGTCCATGAACAGCTATTCCACAAATGCTGCTATCAGTTTTTACTGATCAAATTCTGCAACCAATCCAGCTTGGTCGATGAAATCGCTAAATAAATCATCTCAACGGTCGTCTTGGTTGGATGCTCCATCTTCCGATTCTCTTGGCCTGGGCAATTCCCGGGCACTGACAGCAATCGCACTTTTGCCCAAACAGTCGTCGCTGCTTCAATCGTGGTTCAGCGCCAGGGTAGTACTAGATTCTGATTTCCTCATTCACGGCTATAGCCCTGCTAGCTCTCATGATTAGGTTATTCGGAATCCCTTTCTGGTCGTGTGGTTGCTCCTTGGTCCACTTATCCCAGGACCACTGGGAGTTGGCGGCGCGCATACATGCGTGGTTGAACATGGCGAATCCAGTGTGCACGTAGAGGGTTTCGAAATGACCGTGCGCCTGGTACGTCTCGTTATTATCATCATCTCCACGATGCCACGCATCCACGGAACACAGCTTAGTAAGAGCTTCCGCAGTACGGTCTGAATCATCTAAGTATCAAAGTCTAGCTCCCGAAAGATTTTAACTCCAAGATTCAACAAAATATCAAATGGTACTACTATATTGGCAGAATATGTGAACGGGAAATGTTGCTCAGGTAGGTCAACGACACCACACAATGGCAGCAAATCATCAACCTCGTGCGCCAGAATGTGACTGTTTGGCTGCTGAGTACGCAAGAGAAGTGTTCTGTCGAAGACGTCAAGTAACAGGAAGCTCAATAGCGTGCCATGCTCTTCATGGTTGATTTCTGTGTATCCGCCAGGGTATGCAGGCTCCGTCAGCGTCAGCTGTACATGCAACCATTCCCACGCCTTGCCACAGCTTTTGAAATGGTATGTTTCTCGTGCCTTCTGGAGACAAGTCATTTCAGGCTCCACCACTGCAATGTCATCCACTAGAGGCTCAACCTTTCTCTTCTTAGTTCGAGTAGAGGGTCTGGAAGGTTTGGAAGCTCTGGTTGGCCTATTACCACTTCTTGTCGTTCGCGTTGTTGGAGGCTGGTCATTTTCGTTATTGTCTGTGGCTTTTCGCTTGCTTGCGCGAGATTCTGGTGCTTGAGCGCTTGATCCATCAATGACGCCTATAGCTACTTCATCATCTTCGTCTCTACTCACCGTCGGCTGCTGAGGGTTCATATCGATACCTGTGATACCTAATCCTTGCGGCCGGAAAGGTTGACAGAAATACCGACGGGGCTCAGCATCAATACAGCGGCAGACATTCTGATGCTTATCACGTTCAGATTTGTCAAGTCTCGACCATTCCGCATCTGTTATAAAATCATAGGAAATGGGTCGTTTGCGGTCCTCGCACGGTGCCGGTTGTGGATCACTTTCCGGTATGTGCGAAGCCCATCTTCCTCGAACCTGGTCTCTTATTGAAGGCTCTTCGATGTGGATGAGCTCATTTTGTTCGAATGCCTTCAGTGCAAAGACACCAAGCTCGCCGTCTGCCTTCCGACGTACCTCTATAGCTGGTGACCGGTCCTTCTTCCCTGGCCAAGGTCCGAAGAATTTCGCATTTAACGTAGCTAGGAACGCTTCTGCAGTTCGATCGACGTCCTTTGCACTCTGAAGGAACTCTTTCCCGCTTATAGATCCAGCGCTTTTTTCATGCTTCCATAGTGTATGGTCATCCTTTTGCCGTTTATTTCTGCGGTTTGCGTGTCCTTGATTAGTCTCCAACCTTAATAAAAACGGTTGGGCATGTTCTTCTTGTTGCAATTTGTAAGCAAAAGCGTCCATCTTCCACCAGTCAACCCATGCCTGAGAACTAAGTAGGTTTAAGGAGATGATATGATGGATAGTCCTTCGCAGGTGTGGTACGAAAGAAAGAAGGCCCTCCGGGCTCCTAGTCAGATCCAATGCTGCAGAGGCTTGTGCATTGATTCTCTCTTGGTTGTTGAAGTCGTTGAGTGGTATGTACGGATTCTGCGCATTTGCGTAGACATGCTGCTCGATCGCGTCCCAGACTCGCGCATAGAGGCCTGGTATGGTGGCTCCATTTTGCAGCACTTCAGTCAGGAAGTAAGCACGGTAGGCATCTCCTAGAGCGAGATCATAGTATCCTTTCTGGTGAAACAGGTATGCTCGGGACACCCAGTAAGTTGGTTTGAATGGAGAGAGATGCAAGGCCCATGTATACAATCGGAAAGGGCTCAGATTATCCTCGCTTGTATCCCCATAATCTGCGTCGGCACAGCTGTCGACGTGGCCTCTCTGTTCGATACCCCACTGGTCTAGCCCGTGCCTAGGGTAGATGCCGACCTGGTTGTTCAGATCGTTTTCATGGATCGCTTGAAACGCAAAGAGCTCATCTTTAAGGTCGTTTATTGTCGCTTTTTTGTCCCGCGGCTTGTTTCTATTTGGAAGCTCGTCTAAGAGCTCTTGCCTTAGCCATCTTGCCTTCTTATTTCTTCCTGCAATGGATACATCATCTGCTGTAACCTGCCGTTTTGCGGGCGCCAGCTCACCCAAAAATTCATATTCCCAACCTTCCGCATCGAATGGCGCGTGTGCGTTAGGAAAATTGTTCGAAATTTCGCGTCGGGAGATTTGCTGTCGATTATGCTGGTGTTTGCCGTCTACAAAGTCTGCGTATACATTTCGGGTCAAGAATTCCTCGGTCCTGTTTCGCGTCTCCAGATAATTCTGCTGCGTTTCAAGATCATAATATTCGAGCGTAGCATTTGGAAGTGACCATAGTCGGTGCGCGAACTTTGTATTCGTGTATTGTGGGCAAGGGACCCCATTCGATTCCACCAAGCTTGGGATGCGGAGGAAATTTCGGGATGAAAGGGTCTGCACTGGAGCGTGCAGACGTGCTTGATAGGGATCCTGGATAGGTAGACTCTATCCATTTCTCCACTTTTTCCTCGATGGGTATCTTCTCCCAATCCTCTGAAAATATTGATCCCGGAATTTCCATCTTGGACTTGATCTAAGTGAGCGATGCGACAACTCAACAGTCAAGGATTTGTAACTGAGTGGTAAGACGGACCTTAACCACCGCTAGAAGTTGAAGGGTGTAAGAAAGGGACCTGCTGCTCCGAGGCAGGAAAAGTACTTGTTCTAATACAATGGCAGGAATGCACCGAATAGTTGCTAGCTACATTCCGCCAGCAGGAAGTCCGCGATATTATTGACAATGGCCTGAAACCAATGTAAAGAAGTCTCAAACCTTATCATCTCAAGTTTCAAATAGCGCACGCGCAGGCTTTCCTTGAACGAGCCCCGAAGTGTTATTTCAAACAGAAATGAAGGATCTGGAGTCAAAGATAAGCTTGGTCTGCCCCCCCTTGGCTCCAATACAACTTTCAACTAAAGATCTATTGAAATTTACAAAGCCCCTAATACGTCCACATTCACCTACCTTAACCCTAAGCTTCGTGTTCTCCAATTCTCGATGTCTTCATCCATTCATCGATAGAGTTGAGGTCCATTTGCATGCCATATGTGAACGAGTCCCAAGTATTTCCCTCTCACACAAAAAACCTCACCAGCACGACGTTAATCATACGCGGCCGAATATATTCCGCAGAACTTCTTGTACAGTATGCAGACTCTGGAACGGCAATCATATCCCCAATCTACCATGCAAACCTCCCACGAATTTTCTCTGCCACTGACGCTCCCATTCCATCGCATTTCTCCCTAACCCTGTAAGATCCCGTACAACTACTCCCTGTCAAGTTCTTCCTTGCCTCAAAAAAAAAAAGCATTCTACTGACGGAATTCTCAACCCCTGCCAATACTCTCCTTGGCTAAGTTTCCGCTGCTTAATCAACGTAATTGAGTTTACCATGCGTGATTCTCACGGGGGGCCTATAGTGGATGGGGAGGGAGAGGAAGTTGGCGAGCAGAATCCTGGAGGTTTCATAGAAGCGAGTTGAGAAGAGATTGGATCGGTGCTTACAAGGACGTGGGGCGTCTTATACAATCCAAAGGCACAGATAGAAAGATGGAAATGGAATCATTGAACTTACGAGAAATACCTGGATGAATGCGATTGCTTATACCGCAAAAGCTACAGGTGAGGATCTTAGATCCACGGAGCCCGTCATGTCCTGAACGTATCCATTTTTACAGCCCGCATGTTCTATTGCACAGGTCCAGCCAAGTCCCAGATCTCATCCCCAAGGGTTCTGAGGATTCTAGCCCCACACCTTCCCAGGAATAACGATGGGTATGATTATACATCTCAGGAGTTTCCTGAACTGTACGTTAACTTAGAATCGAATCGGAAAAGGGGTGAGGAGCAAGAGAGTCTATCATATCCAACGACCGATGTTTTAGTCATCGAGGGAAACGCGATGGTAGCAGTCGTTGAGTGGAGTTTTGGTGGGTGGAACTTGCTGTAGATAGCTCTGTGATGGAAGGAGTTGCGGGGGTGGATGTTGATCCTCGAGTGACGGTGCATCATGGTCGAGGAGACGTTTAATATGGACTAGGAATGGTGCTTGGTGAGACGGCTTTGCAACGCGTGCTTGGATGTAACTTTCAGGATTGTAGAGCACCACCGTGTCCCGAAGTTCGCCTCGCAGCGCCATGTCGAGATGAAAGGGCTCCTTGTATCACCAGAATATCTGCTTTACAGCGCGTCTCTGATGGTATGATAGCTCATCCTGCCATGAAATCAATAGTCCAGCACCATCTGGAAGTCAAAGGAACGTGTGGATACTTGATAGGTTGGCCTTGCAGCACGTCTCTTTGCCAACGGAGCCTATAGTACATTGTGATAGTCTGATGAATACCCTTCGAGACGGCGAACCGCGAAGGAGCAAAATCAGAGACTGAACGCTCAACGGATGCCGTGCAACTATATTAATACATAGCAACGAAAAGAGGAAACCATGAAGCGCATTTTCTCTTCCAAGAGCAAATAGATGAAAGAGAGATAGTAATGATAATAATCGAATCGACTTTTTGCCCTGATCGCTTCCATAACTGTCGTTGACGTCCCACCAGTTCATCTATTTAGTGATTCCCTCAATAATACTCGCCGGTTTCGTGTAAACCAGCCTGTTGCTCACCGCTGGCGGAAGCTGCTATCGTGTACTGAGCTTCCTTTTCTCACATCCACGAGACTCCCCGCTAATGTCGATATGATAAGACAAGGTGATAAAATGCAACGCCAGCCGATTAGTGGAGTGAACGGATATATGGCTGGCGACCAGAGAATAGCAGTAAATGAACATCTATCGATGGCTGCTCTGATTAAGCTGACTTTTCAACGATGTGACCTCGTTTTCAAGGCGGTTGATCTTGATTTCTAAACTCTGGACATATGCCCAAAGCCGTTGGTCACCCTGGCCATATGTATTATGGCTGCCCTCTCCGCTCACATGAGGTCCAGTGGAATGGCTGGAAAGGCTGTTGTTGGCAGAAGGCGCGTTGCCCATTTGGGACTGATAGCTCGGAGAACCAGCGCTCCCAGAGCCATGAGGAGGGCCTGATAGACTGCTCTGCGCGGTAGCGTGAGGATGCGTTTGCTGTGAAGTCATTTGACTTGGTAGAGTAAACCTTGGCTCCGGAGGGGTTAAGCCCGGTAGCGAAGGCAGATGAGGGGCGTTCGAATGGCCCGAGCTAGACACCGGTGGAGGTAAACCCATAGGAGGTGGGGTATTATGCGTACTTGGATTGGTCCTTCGACCGAATTGCTGCTGCTGAAACTGCTGTGTCAAGCTGGGAGATCTGGCATGTTGTATACCTGAATCTGGATGTCCCAGTTGATGAGCGTTCATGGTTCCAGGTGACAACGGTTTCGGACTCTCCGTCATCCCACCTTGAGCGAAAACATTTGGCCCCGAAGCTTGAAAGGCGGACGAGCCGCTGGCACCGGAGGGATACTGGACCATTGAGCCTTGCGTACCTGGGGGAGTAGAAGTGCTAAGGCCACCTCCAAGGTTCTGACTTGGAGGATATAGACTTCCGGTGACAGGGTTACGAGCAGCCACTGGAGGATATGTATTTGGCTGCCTTGCGTGATACGCACCGTGAGGGTCAGTAGTATGACGACGCGTCGGATCTGGAGGAGTTTCGTGCTTCCTGATACTGGGCAAGCTTCTTCCTACAGTGTCTGTACTTTCAGGGTCCTCATCCATTCGCACTGGCTCCTGTGAAGCCTCGCCGGTGTACATCAGACCTTGCATGCTGTCATCGCCGCCTTTGGGTCCTTCATCTTTATCATCACCGCCAAAGCTACCCATACTCGACCTTCTACCGGCACACCCACCTTGACCCTTATTATGCCTCGCTAGCGCGTCACCACGAGCAAAGCTACGATCACATTTGGGACACACATGTGGTCGCTCACCGGTGTGTAGTTTTGTATGGCGCTTGAGGTCATGCAGGCGACGGAACCGCGCGTCACACGTCTCGCACATGTACGGCTTTTCATGGCTGTGGGTAAGTAGATGACTTTTGAGATTGTGATGTCGAGTAAAGTCTGTAGAACAATACGGGCATTTGTGCTTCTTGACAGATGATGATTTGGGACTGTCTCTACCGAAGCCGGAATGCGGCAAGCTCATGCCGCGGCGAGCATCAGCCACTTGAGCACTCAACAGAGGTCCAGGAAATGTCATTGCTTTATTTGAGCGAGGTTCATCAGGATTTCTCCCCAAGTCTTCTACATGTCCATTGTTGCTGTTATTTGACTCTTCCCGGTCGCGGTCTACGGTCTCTTCCATCCGACCAGGACTTGCTATTGCCCCATTGGTGCTTGGTGGACCACCAGCAGTGCTTTCCAGAGTACCGAAACTCGACATACTCAAGGGGCTGGTCTGCATGTTGTTTTCACCAGGAGAGGTGGCAGGTAACTTGATGACAGACGCAGCTGCCGCAACGGGTTCGCTCATGGTATTCGTGGCGTTTGGTGCATCTTGTGGTTTGCTCTGACCCGCGGCCAGCCCTCCCAACAACGCTCCTAATGCGTTCTTGGCCGGGTTTGGGCTTGTTTGTCGACTAATAGCCTTATCTTGTTCTTGTCTTTGCCGTTTCTCATCAACCATAGCAGCCACTGCCGTGAGAGGCTGCGGCGTATACCGAGAGGAAAGGGCACCTTTGGGTAGTAGGGATACGGGCGATGAGGTCAAAGGACCCTCGTCAGGTAACGAGCTGGCTAGGGTTTCCGGCGAACGTCTGCGCTTGCGGGGAGGCTGGGGCTTGAGAAAATTTGCAGGATCGGCGGCAGTAGATAGATTTGCGGAGGACGAGACGGAGGTTGGCGTGTCAGGAAGAGTAATGGAGGTTGTTGAAAGTCCGGTTGGAGTACTGGGTGTCGAAGCTGCTCCCGTGGGTTCTGCCATCTATCGCAATAATGAGGGTACGATTATATGGGTCCTGGAGCGGACGGAATGTAAGATCTATCCTGAATGGCAAGAGTCAGTCTCTGCTACTCGGCAACTTCAATTTCCACGTCTACGCGGCATTGCACATGAGTCCGCGACACGAGCTTTGAGGGAAAAAGCCGACAAAATTCAGCCACAACTATTATGGAGTATAATGCATGTTGGCCAAAAGGGATTTACACCAAGCTAGAAGGTTTTCGAATATGCTTTGACACGCGCCCTGCTTTCAGGTGTTGTTGAGGTATGTGATAGGGAAAAGAAAGAAGGTTGAGGTTGCTGGAAAGCAGAGCATACCGTGGGCGTCGAATCTGTATATGTGCTCTAGACCTATCCTCCAAACTCAGAATCGCCGCGCGATCGCATGGATTGGAGGAACGGGCGGACGTTTTTGTACCAGACGAGTTGGAAGAAGCATGGCCTAGCGAAAGATTTCCACGTAGGACAGGTACTTTCGATTGGGCAGTATGTACGGTACGAGTCTACTATGTTGCGTCCGAGGTCCCTAACGAGTTTCGACTCGAGAAGTTTCCCCTTTGCAAATAGAGCACTTGGCTCTTTCACAGCTCCTGTCCTCTCGAGTCCTGGTTAGCCTTGAGTGCGCCACATATACGAGGCAACAACGAGCAGGATAGGAGCGATACCTGACAGTCAGATGAAGTCGCAGTGGTCACAAATTAGCGGTATGGAGTCGCAAGTTGAGAGCGACTGATTGAAGGCACCATGTGGGGGGGGGGGGGGGAGGGGGAGGTTTCCACGGTTTGGGGAGTTTTGGGATTCAATAATACTTGATTATGGTTGCGGCGGTAAGGTGTAGTAGCTCCGCAGTGTTTCTGGTGTACTTTACTCCAACTTACACAAGTTCTCAACGCAAAAGCTTAAACCTTCCGTGGTACTGTGACGATCGAAGGCTAAGGTACCGTACCTGCAATATGTATCTTTAGGGTACTCCGTACTACGGTCCTAGGTAAGGTACCTTATGCAGAAGATTTTACTCGGTAAGGTAGATACACATTGACCTATATTTCGCTAGAGCAACTACAGAAGGCAGCTGCCATCTACCTTGACTATGAACGTTAAGAGAACTCTCTTTACTGACTTCAGTGGGATGTTTGTACTAACAATCATTACCCCAGGTACAGTACCAGTGTAGTCGTAACTTAACTACAGTAGGCTGTAACCTCGTGCTGTCCCTTCCGACGTCATAGTGTAAGGTAAGGTAGATCGTCGTCCGGAGTCCCGGGATTGGCAGAAAGCCATAAACAAATCCAAACAAAAATTAGTACTCTCGATCCTTGGAGGATTATGGATATCGATTCGGATTTGAAGCTTAAGTGCAGGTGATAAGATGAACTGGTCAAAAGAGCGTGCGAAAACGATTATTCTCGACTTCCATCCCGAGGCTACTACTTGTATTGACTTTCAACAACCCCCCGGTGCCTGGTAACTAAATGTTAAGGGTGACAAGTATCATATAGAATCGCATTACTTTACACAACAAACATTATATAGGGTCAATATGAGACCAAAGTACCTTAGGTATGATAGAAAACAAGAAAGTCATAAAGTCGTTTGACGCATGAGGAACCCGAAGAGGACCGGAAAGTAGGCCAGCCCTCCACAGGGAAATGCTGAGCGAGCCGTATGCGGAACAATTGGAACTCTCTTACCACTTGTTGGAAGAATCTTCTAAACATGCATTTCTTTCGACGCGTTCCTTCTCTTTGCTTCCTCCAACGCCTTTTGAAGTCTCTCTTGGTGCCCTGGATCTTCTTTTCCAGCAACTCTTTGTGGTACTTCTGCATGTCCGTTTTGAACACCCAAGAAACACAAAAGCTTTACAATCTCATCGTTGGTTTTTCTCGAGTCTTCCCTGATGAGAGCCAGCCGGTGCTCGAGATCTCTCAGCAATTTATGATCTTCTTTTGCCTTTTCCTCACCCAATCTTCTGAATGTTGCTGGATCTGCATTCGCGAATTTGGCCGTTGCCACCGAGACCTCATAATCTGCCGCATTCAACAGCATGTCGGCGACGTGGAATGTCTGAACAATTTGCTCCGACGAGGTAGCTAGAGCAGCCGTGACTGCCTTCGCCCTCATAACTTCGTCTAGTCCCACTTCAGGTTCGTTTGAATTTGGAGCGGAGGCAAATGCTCTCTGCGACGCAACTCTGCAAATTGCTCGATGAATCAGTTCCATATAGTCCTGATTGGATCCAACGCCTCTCAGGGTATTCTGATCAAGTGAATCCATCAACTTATTTGCTCTTACGTCGCGCTGGTGACAGTAATCAACAATTGCATTCTTTTCTGCTTGTTCAAACTGCTTCTCGAGCTGTTTCACCTTGGTCACATTGCCGAGCGAGTACCAAGGCGAAAGCTCGGTCTTCTTAAGTCGACGGTCCCTCTCAAGAACTGACTCGAAAGCCTTCTGATGGCGTATTTCAAGCTTCTGATGCAAAGCGAGTAACGAATCCATCGTTGGTGCAAGTGCGATTCGATCACTTGATCCGTCAAACATATCTTTGCCTGCCAGAGTCTCGTTCAGCAGATCCGTATATTCGGTGTAAAGAGGAGTCAACTGTTCGATCTCAAAATGAAGTCGGGTCCATACGAGGTCGAAGACTTCAGTCACAAAAGTCTGATATTCCAATCGATCTTCATCAGCCTTAGTAGCAGCTTCGTATTGTTTGAATTCCGACTCAAGCTCCGAGATATCTCCATAGCCGATTTCGTGATCATCGAAGAGTGCGTCAATCCTTTGTTCAGACTCAATTTGTCTTGCATGTCTCGCCTTCTCATGGTTCTCACGTAGCTTTTTAGATTTAGTATCCCAGGCGACCACGCTCTGATGAATGAAGCTAAAGTCATCTGGGACTGCGTCTATCCTACGTTTCAAGCCTTGAAGTGAGATAGCTTCCTCATGGATAGTTCCAGATCGAGGCAATACAGAGACCAGAGGATCAAAATCAGCTTTCTCGAAACGTCGCAGGTCCAGTGGCTCCTGAGTACTGCGTTGAATTGCCGGAGCGTCCAATCCACCAAGATCCTTAATAACGATATCGCCATCATTCTTATTGCTGCTACCCACAACGGTCTTCTCGGTCGGGTCTATCCTAGTTGTTCTTCGATCATCTGTCTGGTCACTAGTCTTCGGCCCAACGCCTAACGAGCCGATCTTTAATGCTGCATAGGGCCTATAGGACTGACGCTTGGTGGACAAATCGGTAGCTTCTGGCTGACTATATCTGAATGGTGTGTAGGCAGGTTTGTGAACATCTGGGATGTCACCTGATCCTGATGGGTTTGGCGTGTCCGAATTGGATTCATGTTTGCTGATATTGCTATCACAGCTCTGATTTGTGTTTGTAGCACATGAGACTATGGGTCTTCCTCCTGGGCTGTATTGCACATCATCCGAAGAATCTACCATAACGTAAGACTGATCCCCGGTTGACAGGTTCGAAGCTTGGTCTTGCACTGACGTCGTGTCTGGTTTGGGAGTATGTTGGACCATGGTCAAGGCTGGCTTGCGAGGAGACCTACCGGCATTCGCCGGTAGTGCGGGTAGAGCTTTCGAAGCATGTGGTAAGTTTGTAGTATTAGTACGCTGAACAGGAGTCTCTTTGACCGGAATGTTCTTTTCAGTTGGCGGCTCGGCGTCAGTTCCGTATAAAACGGCTCTTAGTCGAGTCTCGCGACTAATGAAGACCTCAAATATTTTGAATTTATCATTGTCAGTCTCTGCTCGAGCTTCCTCGCGGAGCATCACGACATATCTATTCAAAGACGCCTTCGCCCATGGGTCAAGATTCGCGTAAGGATCGCTAACTTCAATCCTCTTTGATGGGAGGCTGGGAGATGTTGCAACGACTAGGTGCCTCTGTATATCGTTTTTCGGATCCTGCGGGATGTCTCGCTTGATGGACTTCTGATCCGGACTAGCTAAAGAAAGCGAGCTAGCGGCGGCACTCGCACTAACACCTTGATTTGCACGTTGATCCGGAGAGTCCTTGGGCACCAGTGGAGACCCAACATGCGATGGAGGGATAGAATGACGACTATCGTCTTGGACTTGGGAAACCTGTATTGGGTTTGGATAGTCAATGTGCTTCGGTGCGACTTGGTCCTCGTTCACAAGGGAATCGTGACCTGAATGTTGCTTCTCCATCGTATTTGCAGGCTGATCCGAGCTTTTCAGTAATTGTTCTGTGTGCCGCAAGGGGCTCTCAGAATTTGACGCGGGTCTGCTATGATCAGACTGCATAGGAGTGTAGACTTCATTGATGGACTTCATTTGCGAGCTATGGTTGCTGATAGCTGGGCTCGATGATCTTTGGGCTTGCGGATCCAGAGTGTGCGACCACGCCTGGATGGTTTCGTCCATAATAGTTGCCTCAGCCTTGTCAGAATCACCAGACGAGCGCTCTGATTGCGATCCCGGCTTATCCATTCCGTTAGAAGATGGGATTTGGGCTTGCATCCCTGAGTGGTCAGACATTGATTCGTGGCCCACCTCTGCAGAGGCCTCTCGATTTCGTGCAGATCCAGCCGCCGACGAAGAAGTCTCCAATTTTACAGAGTCTGTGGATAGGGACGCCGAATAGTGTCCTGCAGACGCTGTCGCGACCAGGTCAACCGGTCTTAGCTGCTGTGAACCACCAGGTGGAGGCGAATCAGCAGGCAGCTCAGCGAAATCTGCAGACACGGGTACATGTGATGGTGGTTCTGCACGGCTGTAAAGGTCGGTGTCGTCTACCTCCTCGGCTTCATAGTCCCCGAAATGCTCCCAGTCTGATGGTCCGCCGAAGCCTAGCGCAGAGGCGTTATAAATCCCAAGGTCTGAATGATACATGTTTGTCGTTTGGCTGTATGTGGTACTCCGTGTTTGTTCCGTGGCAGAGGTGGAGATTGGCGGTACTTGGGAACTACTCGAGGCATTTAAAGGTGTGGTAGGACCAGAGAAGGTTTGACTGTGGTCGTTGGTAGTGTCTGAAGAAGAATGCGGGGAATGCCAATAGAATGAATTGTTTGTTTCAGGCTCCTGGACGCTGGCATCCTGGGGTCTAGCCTCATCCTGAGGCATAGATGTTTGAGGTCCTTGGGAAAAGGCTGTATTGGATAGCGTTTGATTGGTTCCCTGAGCCTGCTGATTCGTGGAATTCGCTGTGGAAGGTACTTGATTGTTACTCATGCTCTGGTTACGTACTCTTTGGGAGAGAGCAGCGTGATCTAATTGCGGAGATGGAATGTAGGGGGTACGAGACTCCCACTGATTGGCCTCAGGCACCCAGCGAATGTCATCACCTGATCCTACCGGCGAAACAGAAGACTGATGCAGTAATTGGCCAATATGAGATCGATCAAAGTCGTTGTTCTGCGCTGCGAAAGTCGAATGTGGGTTGAGAGGTGGCGGATAAGTTGGCTGATCCTGCAACTTTACTCGGGGTGATATCGCTTCCAAAGTAGCGCCATTCTGTTGCTCCTGACCGATAGAAGGTTGTTGATACTGGTAAGGCTCGTGACTGAGTGGGGTTTCGTGGTGGTACATTTGTGTTTGAGGGGGATCTGAAGGATATGAGGCCCTCGCTTGCGAACGTGGCTGTATCTCGTTTATATAGGCCTGGTGCAATTTCGGTGGATGTGGCGGCGGTTGGGGAGGTGGTGGTGGCAGAGTTGGCGGAAGAGTCGTAGATTCAGGTCTTGGTAGTGAAATAATCGTGTTATTGTGGGACAAGAGGGGATGGCCTTGGGGGACCGATGGAGGTTGCGAGTTGTAAGCGACGGGCTGTAGGATCTCAGAATTTTGATGACTTTGTGAAACTGGAGGAGGCAGGTCCGGCCGTAAATAAGCATGGGTTTGACTTGGACTGTCATTGGTGATATTGTGAGGTCTTGGCTGAGCAGACGTTCAAGTGTCAGTTATTCGAAAGGGCAATAGTTGTGAACATTGTTACCGCAAGATGACCTTACCGGCAATTGGGGAGGTATGGCGGGTGGAACCGAACCAATGCCGTGATTGCTATTGAAATTCACTCCCCAGGTTGACGTATCTGAACTGGTTCCAGGTATCGCAGGCTGACGGAATGCTGGGTGTACAGGCGACTGTTGTGCGCTAGGCATAAGACCATAAGTATTTGGATTATACGGGGCACTGGAAAATTGGCTGGCTGGTGGAGCAGAAGGCTGAAAGCCAGGTAGATTTTCGAAATAATTCTGCCATGTCTGTCCTGCATCCAGTGGAGGAGGATTTGAGGTTGGGTTCACCCCTGGTCTTGGAGGATAGTTCGGCGGGCCAGGAGAGCGTCGAGGTGGTAAGTTGGGTGGCACATCGAACGCAGTACCTGTGCTCGGTTTGGAGATCAGTGTCACAACGTCAAGCATGACTGTCAATGCTGAAGCTCTTTGACATACCGTCGTTAGCGGGAGAGCCGCGAGGTGACACCTGTGCTGGCCCATAGTAGTATTTACTGAGCGGCGGAAGAGCCGAGTTCGCTAAACGTTGCAATGGAGAATATTGCCTCTGTCGGCCGTCCTGCATGATGTTTGCCTAAACTGATGGAGGAAGACCAGTAATGAGGAGATCTATCGCAGTGCTTATTCTGTACCGCCCCAATCCACATCTTCATTTATTGTTCAGTCACAGTAGTCAGTGGCTCTGCCAGATGACAGTTGACAATGCGAATGGCTGAGATAGTCTGGCATTCTGGCGGGCCCCATCTGCAGTGCGACTGAGAAATGTCCATTGGAGATTGAACTCCCGATTTGCTCATATCGTTTAGGCAGAGACAATGATCTACCTGCAGGGATATTCCCGAAGTCTCGTGACATTGAGTCGTGAAGGATCTATTTCTGGACTTGACTTCGATTGTACCTAGAGTAACAGCAATATCAAATATCTTGCGGAAGACATGAGGTCTCTGTGTTGAACATGTTTAGATCCGATCAGGATTTCTGAGGGTTTCAGGCTATGACAGACACAGAATGAATACAATAAAGTAGTAATGCCTGTTCGAGGTTTTGTTGAAGCAATGGATGGGGTACTGGACGCGGAATACCTCCGCTGCTTAGTCAAAGACACTGTCTGCACAAGTTTTGTGAAATGTCCGGCACGGTATTGAATTTTACACTAGTCAACTAGCGCCCATCGCGCTTCACGCGATTTCAAGTTGCACTTTCCTCGCGTGGCTAAAACAGCAACCCTCCTAAAAGTTGCATCACAAAGCAGCAAGAGCTCCTTGATCATGGCGTCCTCAGTGCTGGGTAAAAGGGCAAGAGCTCCCGAATCACTCACTGGTACCTACCAGAACGTCTTGAATGCCACTCCCTCGACTAACTCGACGTCTCAGAGCCATCTTCCATCTCTTCGCGCGTCAAACGGAGAAACCAACTGCTAGTCGTCCACGACGAGAACGCCAACCCAGAACTTTCGTACCATGTACAGCACTCGGCCCAGTATGGTGGATCCATGCAATTGGACGAGCTGGACGATCCATTTCGATGCTCAATTAAAAGTTCCAGAACCGTTTCAACACAGGCTCAGCACACTGTCAAAGCAGGGAGATCCCTATTGTCTCCTACCAAAATCGTTGACCACTTCAAGTCCTCGAAATTAACCTCAAGTAGGTCGTGCATGCACTACGAAATATATGGTCTGACAGGTGTAGGAGAAAACCCGAAGGTTGTACAAGCCCGAACACCGCAGACTCCTCGACATCGAGATGCTCTTTCCAAGAAAGTACCGATTACCCCACGTCATCGAGTTGGTCTGATAGGAAAGCCTTTGACTCCCCGTACACCGCGCACACCACAGACTTCCAGCAATGCGCCGACGGTTTACAACAAGGCTCGCGAAATCTTCGCGAGAAGCGTGGATCCAGGACGCTTGGTGGGACGTGAGGAGGAGAGAGGAGAGTTGCACTCGTTCATTCAAGAGGGTATCGAAACCAAGTCAGGCCGATGTTTGTACGTGAGTGGGCCTCCAGGTACTGGCAAGAGTGCCCTTGTTAGTGAAGTCTGTCGGTATATCCAAACACACGAATGTGTCAAGACGTCGTACATCAACTGCATGAGCGTGAAGAGCTCCAAAGACATCTACAGCAAGCTCTGTGAAGACTTGATAGGTGATAGTCGAGGCGCACGGGAAGATGAGCTTGAAGAGCTACGTACGAAATTCCTACCAAAGGAAAAATCATCTGCCTACGTCTACGTTGTGACCCTTGACGAAATCGACCATCTCCTGACACTCGACTTGGACATCCTGTACACGCTCTTCGAATGGTCTCTACAGCATTCGTCAAGACTCGTACTGATCGGAATAGCGAATGCCCTTGACCTGACCGACCGCTTCCTCCCCCGCCTCAAGGCCAGAAATCTCAAACCGCAATTGCTACCGTTCCTTCCTTACACCGCACCTCAAATCGCATCTGTCATCACCACCAAGCTTCAATCACTCTCTCCTGCCGGCACGGCCCTGGATAATGAAAACATCCCTTTTCTCCAATCGACCGCAATCCAACTCTGCTCCAAAAAGGTTGCCGCCCAGACTGGCGACCTCCGCAAAGCCTTTGACATCATCCGCAGCACCATCGACCTTGTCGAAGCCGAAGTCAAACAGATACGTCTAAGCGAGCCTACCACTCCCTTGTCCACGACAAGACCTCCCTTACAAGAAAACTCAAACCTCTGCTCCCCTTCAACCCAGCCCCTCAATTCCTTATCCCTCCTCACGCCAGCCACAGCTCCACGCGCTACAATCGCGCACATAGCCCGCATTGCCGCATCCGCGTTGAGCAACGGTACACCGCAGCGCCTGCAAACTCTAAACCTGCAACAAAAAGCTGTGCTCTGCGCTCTACTTTCCCTGGAAAAGTCGAACCGCCGCTCTCAGAGTTCCAAAACCATCTTTGCTACACCATCCAAAACGCCCTCCAAATCACCGTCCTCCCCGACTGCACCCACAGTCCGGAAAGTCTACGAGACCTACTGCTCCCTCTGTAAGCGGGAAAACACACTGCATCCGCTCACGGCCACGGAATTTGCGGATGTGATCTCTGGGTTGGAGACGCTGGGACTAATTGGGGAGGATGGGAGGGTTCTGGCGATGAGAATGCGGACGCCGGGGAAGAAGGGGAAGGGGATGGTCAAGGGAGAGGAGAGGAGAGTCGTCAGTTGGGTTGGAGAGGGTGAGGTAGAGGGGTGTCTTGAGGGTGTGGGTGGGGGGATCTTGAAGGGGTTGTTGAGGGACGAGTGAGGACATTGTACGGATTCGGGCCCTGGGATGATGGGTGTAGATTAGGGTTCTAGGGTGTTAGTTTGCGGTGTTGGTTTCCCTTATGAATCGAGAGGTAGAGCCTGTTGGATAAACAGCATACATCTTCCTTGAGCTATCGCATCTCGAAACGTAGCCCGGCCTACAAAATGTGAATCTTGGCCATACGCTGCTGGCGTGGAGCCTGCATCTTAACCCACCTTCGCCGAAGCGCATAATTCTCCCTCACAAACGCTAAGTTGGTCATAGCAAAATACACAATCGAAGCGAAACCTTCCAACACCTCAACAATCAATCAATCAATCATCCATTGGGCGATCGCTCAATTGAACCCCCACCGGCCTCTCCCCTCCTTCCTCTCCCAGACTGCCTCTCTTGCCCATCCCCGCTACGGGACCACCAGATAGCCTACCCGAGCTTAGACTGCCCGCTGCTTTCCTCGCTGGGAAAACGGTTCGCCTTCCTATGGAATCTCTCTTCTCGTTTGAAGCAGGTGTGCCGTTTGTGGCTTCTGATGCAGCGGCAGGATCAGAGACGCCGTTGCTTGTATGTGCGTCTTCAGTCATGCTGGTGGGATGGTCCTCGGGAATCATGTGTGGGTTGTTCTGGACGTTGTTGAGAGGGGTGTTGTGTTTTTCGACAACAGGGGATGCCTCTTTGCCGTCGGGTACCTCGAGGCTACCGCGCGCTGTTACTTTTCGTGCGCCGTCACCTATCGCCGTGGGACTCGTTTGGATGGGGAACCTCGTCTGCGGGGGATCGCTAGACCGATCACGTCGATGAGAGCGGCCATTGGCGTGGGGAGCGGGACTACTGTTGCGGGATTTGGAGGCGATGGCGCGGTTGCGGGCCTCCATGTTGGCACGACGATTGCTTTCATCAGTGCTGATACCGCGGAGGCGGGGCGTGCCGGAGGCGGCGTTGCCACTGGGAGTGTGTGTCAGGGTCGAGGCGCGTTTCAGCTCGCCGAAGATGGCTTCCTTGTGGGCGAAGAGATCGCGAATGAGGCGGTAGGAGTGGCGCTCGTGCATGGTGAGGGATGTGTCTGTACGAGGGCGGAGAATGCAGGGGGCAAGGGCTTGGGCGAGAGAGGAGGTGTACTCTTCTGTTGCTGAGGTGAGTTCGATCAGGCGGGTAAAGTGGGTGGTTATTGCGTCAAGGGTGGCGATGTTGGCGAGGCGGAGCTGGCCGAGGGTGTTTTGGAGGACGGAGATGCGGGTTTCGGAAGAGGTCGAGGAGTCAGGAGTTGAGTAGATGGTTTTGATTATCTCATAAACTTGGGAGGAAACGAGGGAGTCTAAATTGTTGGTTAGCAATGGGCCTACAATTGAGGGAAGGGGTGGAAAATGAAGTACCGGGCAATTCAAGGAGGTATAACTTCAAAGCGCTTGCAACAATGGGTATCTCATATCGCTCTAAAACTTCACGAGGAATGGCTTTGCCTGTATTTATGGTATTTCGAAGGTGATGCGTAGCCGCCAGGGGTACGTCTACCAGCCAAATACCTCGACGAGCCTCGTCACCCTCAAGATCGGGGTAATCTATGTGCTTTAGTGAGCTGAGTCAGTTTCATGTCTTCAGAAAGTGCTTACGGTTATCAAGAAATGTAAGAATTGTAGTCACGACTATTGGCACTCGCTTCCTGTCAGCACGAGCTCTAGCCTCAAGATCCACGCCAAATGTTTGCTCTACTATGGGTCAGCCTCATACACTAACGTTCCAATGAGCACTGTCATCTGCTTACCGTCGACCTTGTTATAGTAATTGTCATAGACCTGTACTCGCGGTACAAAAGCCCCGGTTCGGTAGTTCTCAAGTAGATATCTGAGATCACCCAGAGGCTGCACAGTCTCTTGGTAGAGCATCATGTTATCAACAGTACTCTGGAGACTAGGAATGACATTGCTGATAGCTCCTGAAAAGTCCAAGATAACAGCTTTGATAGCTTTCAAGCGGTCCAATTCGCATCGCTCCATGAATTTGAGATGGTCGATAATAGCTTCTTCGAGATTACAGCGTAGTAGATCTAGTTTTCGAACACCTACTTTGTACCTCTCGTCTGCTTCTGAAGACTCTCTCCGAAGTTTTTCTGCAGGTGTCTCGTTCGGGTGGGCGTTATTCAAAGGATTCCATCCTGATAGCATGTCGCCAACTGAGCCGACAGTGGGAGACTCTAGGCTAGTAGTAGACGCTATCGAAGAAACACGGTCCAGCTTCTTCTTCTTCTCAGGTACGCCACTGATCTGAAAGGCTTTCGGCCGCCATTGATAATTCATCTTTGAGCTATTGGCAAATGTTTTCCCAACATTTCCTACCAGTCTTAGAAAGCCGTTCGATACCAAATCTTGACCGACCCTCTCGGCGTAGCTGACGCTAGTAGCACCCATATGCTTTTGAATGTATTCAACAATATCCGATCCCACAGAGACATTCTGATACGTTCCAAGTATGGGCACTTTGGCCTCGCCAAGCTTGATGTTACTCAGTATATGTATCAGGATCTTCTTGACTTGCTCCGGCTGGTATACTTCGTCTCCAATCTCTATGGGTTCGGGTTCCTCTGGCTCCTCTTCGACCCTTATGGTAGGGGTGGGAATTAGTTTGGGGCTAAGAGGGGTCTTCTCAGGGCCTTGAAAAGCGAGCTTATTCTCTTCTTCCAAATCCTCAACCTGACGACATTTGTTGAAGTAAGCACTCCTTGACTTTTGTACCGCGTCCGCCTGTTTGTCATGTGCTTTGATGCGGGCTTGCAAATCGTCCTGGGAGTTCTGTACACGGGCTTCGTGAGCATCACACCAACGACTGAACGGTATGACCACGAGTTCACTGATGTTTGATGCAATCTTCTTGTGATTCTGTGAAGCTGCCTCCATCTCACCGCGCACGCCCTCATAAGCCTATAAAGAGAGAACGTCAGCCCAAGTTCCTTGTCTATCTATCAGACCGACCGACTCGCCTTCCGTAAGCTCGCCCCATCGTCCCGAACAAAGCCACCGCTCATTCTATCAGTCGTCGGTACAATGTTACCCAAATTTCGTCCATAAGTATCTTCTGCATCAGCTCGCATTCGGGCAATTGTCAAGACCTGCTGATTTTCCACAACGCCCTGCTGAAGCTTTCCGAAAAGCACGTTTAGTCCTGAGGCGAAGTCGCCGGACCAGAACGAGTCTGCGAAGCCTGGCATTTTGCTTTTTCTCTCAACGAGCTTGTTACCAATGGTATGATTCCAGACTGCGTATTCAATTGACTAGGAGAAGCCAAGCTTCATGTAGCAAACATTGATTTAAGCTGCTGCTGAAAGTGGGAGTGAGGTCGTTGACGTAGCGTTTCGAGAAGAAAGCTTCAGCTGTTACATCTCCGATGTGCCGGTGGAGAAGATCTTCGCTGAAAGTAGAGGTAGTAAGGGCAGTTGAGCGCAACAAGAGCTGTTCGACGGCACAGTGGATTCGAATGTTCAAACGTCAAAGCTCAATACGCGCCAACCGTCACTAGCCGCTAAAAATTACCGGCTGCGCATACGGGTCGGGTGGACCACCGTACAAGCTAGTGGGCTTGGTGTAGGTACTACGTAGACACATGGCTTTCAATATTCCGACCAAGACCGCTCTTTAAATAGCTAGTGTGAGATACTACGGCGGCCTTGCGCACTCAATAAGCATTTCAATGTTTATTGTAAACACAAGCGAATGGGCACCGCGTTGACTTTATATTGCTTCAAGATTCTAGCAATATTAACGGAGCCTTCTCGAATGGTGAATAGGCTGAACAGAATTGCGCTTCCCACAATATCAATACAATGCCTCGCGTCGCACATCCACCACGCGCACAGCATGTGTCCGCTGCAACACCACACAAATCAGCGCAATCCCCATTAAAGTAAGTCTTGAGATATAGAGATCTAGCTAAGCAAAATTGATCACAGCTTTGTACAGAATCCCGCTCAACGATGATCGACAAGAGAAGGCTGTTCGCCTGCAATCCCGTCAAGCACTCCATGACCTACAGATGAATTCACTAAAAGCGGCAGCTTCTCCAATGCGAAAACTCAACAACTTTGAGCGGGCTGCGAGCAGCAGCCCCAAAACTCCAAGGATGCAGCCTGGGCGCGGAAAGGAAAATGCTGAGGATGGAGGTTTTGCGATTGTCGATTATGAGGCCAGTGCGATGACGCCGATGAAGCGCGTTCCTATATTAGCCAACTTCGAGGAGTGGATGAAGATGGCTACGGACAATAAGATCAATGCGACGAACTCCTGGAATTTTGCACTCATTGACTACTTCCATGACATGTCCCTGCTCAAGGAGGGAGACGGTGTCAATTTCCAAAAGGCTAGCTGCACACTGGACGGATGCGTGAAAATATACACAAGTCGGGTAGATAGTGTTGCGACGGAGACGGGCAAGCTCCTGAGCGGCTTAGCAGACAGCGGTAATAAGAGAACGAAGCGAGGGGAGGGCGAAGGCGAAGGCGAAGGTGATGGGGACGAAGCTGAGGAAGAGGGTGAGGATGGTGTTAGGAAAAGAACAAAGAAGCGAGTATGTTGCAATGAGGTTCATGTTCTGAATGTGAAATTGATATATGGTAGGCCCAACGATCATCGGAGGCGACTTTGGCACCCTCATTCGCGTCGTTGCAAGTGAAGAAAATGGAGCTGGAATTCTCAGTAGATCCGCTATTTAAAAAGGTGGCTGCAGACTTCGATGAAGGTGGTGCGAAAGGACTTCTACTCAATCATCTGGCAATTGACTCTACAGGTCGCATCGTTTTCGACAGCAGCGATGACGCTGGAGACGCTACTGCTGAAGCTGAAGGCACGAGAAGGCGGAGCGGTGCTTTAGCTGGTGACGAAGGCGCCGATGGTGCTGAAGAAGAGGATGTGGAGCAGAAAAATTATTCGAAAGGAAGCCTAGACATGGAGATTGACACGACTGCACTCGGCCAAAGGTTCTTCCCTGACTTAACAAAACTCGGTGATCAAGACATTTGCCCATCGCTGAAGAACTTTGATCTGGGCGATCCAACTGCATCCTTAGATATACCATTTCTAAAAGCGTCGGAAGACTGGCGACAAGATAACGAAAGTCCCCAGAAAGGAGGGATGGGAGACAAGTCTGGGATATTTTTGGACGATGATAATGCGGCTGAATTTGATGACGAAGACGGAGCGCTTGCTGGCTTTGACGTCGGTGCGGATGCTGCCTTCGGAGAAGGTGGCGAGGCGTGGGCCAAGGTTGCTGCTATAGAGCCTCAAGTGCGCCTGCATGGCGGTGGGTTTCAGGAGGCCGGCATGCAGGAAGATAACGGGGGAGATGGTATGGGCGTCGGCGGCTTCGACATTGAGAACGACCAGTATGTGGTCTCACTACATCAGAAGAAAGCGGAAGGAGACCACGAGGATATACTCAGCTATTTCGACAATGCCCTCAGGAAAAATTGGGCCGGGCCGGAACATTGGAGAATACGGAGGGTAAAAGATATTACAAAACCTGCCGGACACGCACCATCTAAACGGAAAGAAAAGGAACCCTTCCAGATTGATTTCGAAGCCCCGCTAGACCCAGCCCTTGCGGAACTGATATACACGCCAGCAGCATCAAATTCATCCATCTCCTTACCCAAAACACAATGGAAATCGAAAACGCGAAACATTTTACCCGACGACAAGCATTTCAACTCTCGGCAGCTCCTACGGTTATTCCTCAAACCCAAAGCACGCATGGGAACACGCAAAGCTGGGCTGGGGGGGTTCCAGGGAAATGCCAGGATGAAGCAGGAAGAGGTACCAGAGGGTGAAATGGACGAAGCTTTTTGGGCCAGGAAGGAGAACATGGCGAACACAAACCCCCTGGACGAAGACGCTCCCCAAGGCAATTACGACGCCAACTTCTTCCAAGACGATGGCCTAGCATTCCCCGGTGGCCCCCCAGAAGACGACGACGACTTTGCCGATGCCAGAGAGGCCTTTTCACCAGGCATCGAGGGAAACCCTGGGGCCGAGAGTCAGGTCATTGCCGGCATCCTGGCGGGCGCGGATGGCAGTCAGGAAGGGGCATTCGGCACGCAGCTAGTGACGCAAAGCCGAAGGTTGCGACCAGAGTACGTACAGTATGCGCGGGTAGCGAAGAAAGTGGATGTAAGGCGGCTGAAAGAAGAAATGTGGCGGGGGATCGGCTTTGAAGAGGTTAGCCAATTCCCCTTTTGTCAACTCTCGTCTGACGAATATCAACTGACTTCTGCCCAGATCATCAGCCCTCCAACACCAGCATCCGCGCCCTCAGATCCTCCACCAAAAACCGAAGATGGCGTCCTGAAATTCACCTCGGTAATGAACAACCTGCAACAAGTCTATCCCAAGCAGGCCATGGCCGACATCTCGACTTCATACTGCTTCATATGTCTTTTGCATTTGGCGAATGAGAAGGGGCTTACCTTGGAGAATCAGCCGGGGTTGGAGGAATTAAGTATAAGGAGGGATTTTACGGCTGAGATTACTGAGGGTGGGGGATAGGGGGGTTTGTAAGTAATTGTGTAATCGGTGTGGCGTTTTGGGGGGATGGGTTCTGGGTAGCATGAGCGGAGGCGGGGTGCTGGTGGAGGGGATATAGGGGGGTGCGGGGGGATTTTTCTGTAGATGATAGGATTAGGTTCGCTTTTGAACTACGTATAAACGTATCGGTTTTTCGTTGTGGATTATCCCGCTTGCTAATAAAATACCTTTTTGCGCGCCAGCTCATATCTCTCAGCTGCTAAGTAGACGACACTATCTTCATGCTTCTGTGCCGTTCACCACATCTCCGGTCGAATAGTCAAAAAAGAGATCGGGAAATGTCAAAAGCGTGTGAACAGTGGTTGATAATCAGATACAGTATTTCAGATTGACAATTAGACTAAGTGGCAGTTTGAGTGTACTTTCGTAGATCGTCAAGCTCTGAGCAATTCGACATGAGTTTTGAACTAATTCTTTCCATGGCTCCACCTTTGGCAATTCATAGCCAGACACGTCAGATTGACTAGTAGGCTGAGTAGTGGTTTCGGTGTGAAAGGTCGAGATTGATCAGTTGAATATGGACTTTTGACTAATTCTGCTTGCCGCACAGGCTTTCTCTTTGAATAAAAGTCGATGATCATGTCTATACTGAGAGAATTATAGTCAATACTTCCATCCGACCATGTCCACGGAAATCGATGTATGATTACTGGCTTTCCGACGTTTCATGTTTCCTGAATCTGCACCGCATCCTCGCCGGATTCGATTTCCTCGGACCATTTGAATGGCCTACTCTTGACGTCGTTGCCAAAGTTGGCCGTAATGGCGATGCTGTCCCTGAAGCCAAGGACGGGGAACAACCGACCCTTTACGTTAGCAAAGGAAATGTCATCTGTCACGACTGTCAGAAACAGGCACTGAAGCGAGCAAAGAGCTTCCGTCTGAGAGACTTACTGATCCTTTGACCATTGCGAGTAAAGAAAATCATGCTATCGTCATAGTTGACACCGCATCCGATAGTATCACCCGGGCCATAAGGCTTGGAGTAGCCAATTGGTCGGGACGTCCCAACGGAGCTGAAAAAGCCACCATCGTCACCGTGGTAGGCCCAGCTGTGTGAGTTTGGCGCATTGTCTTTCGGCCACCCCGGGAATTCAAGGAGGTGTGCGGATGAAGTGCAGAAGCCAATTGCAAAAATAGGACTTTGACCTGCATTGACCCCATTTCTACCTGGTTCCCTAGAGATCTCTATCTCGTAGTAGTACTTGCGCAGACCAGCAGGTATTGGATTATCCGCGAGTACACAAACGTGGCGGGACCTTTGGAGGTGCTTCAGAGAGCATCCGTCCTCGGATATTTGCATCCATTCATCGTTGTAGGTGTAGGTCCATCTAGTAGGCTTCATGCCAATCTGAGCAACTCGCCTCGACAGTAGTTTCACTGCCTCGGTACGCTGGAACTGTTGAGCAAGAAGAAGAGGTGTCCATCCATACTGGTCTGGCTCATTTAAATCTGCTTTCTCGTCGAGCAACTTCTCTAAAATTGATCTGCTTCCGTTGATTGCAGCTGTCGCAAGAAGGTCCTTATTTCGGGCCGCAGCCGTTGGATCGTAGTCGATCAACGTGGATAGCGTGGCCTCATGCTGGGTAGATGCCAATGTAGCCCATTGTGCATGACATAACTCGAGAGCGGTGTGCCCTGTTGCGTCGGGTCCGTCCTTCAGCGTCACGTCGGCTCCATGACGTAGCAATAGCCCTACGATATCTGTATGCCCGTGAAGTGCGGCGCAATGTAGTGCACTGCGACCTTTCATTGTATCTGTCAGATCGATTGTTTTGGTGTCCTTCGGTTCAATCATGCTCAATATTGTTTCAACAACTCGGATGAAACCATGGGCAGAAGCTTCTCGTAGTGGGGTCCTACCACGTCTAGTTCGTTGGTTTATCTCGTGGAGTTTGAAACCATCCTGTTGCAACCTGTCCAGCAAGATTTGAGCAGTTGCTTCAGAGGAAGCTAGCGGAACGAAGGAACAAAGGCAAGCAAAGAACAAGGGTGTTCTATTGTGCTTGTCCATCCTATTGGGACTCATATTGTGTTCAAGAAGTAACTTCACAGTCTCCGTTTGGCCTTCCCATGCTGCTGCATGCAAAGCGGTCCTGCCGTACTTATTATCGTCGTTGATATCAGTTACACTGTTGATGATCACGCTAATTGCATCAGTTTCTCCGTACATTGCAGCTTCATACAATGGTTATTCAGATGCTTTGCTCTCAGCATCGAGGTTAGCGCCTCGTTTTACGAACGCTTTCAAAAGCTCAAGCGGAATATTCGTCCGGGACATTAATTTGTGTAGGGGAGTTTCTCCACTGTCGTCTTCAACATTGATGTTAGCCCGGTTGCTTGGGTCCTCCTCATTATCCAATAGAAGATCAAGTATTCTAGGATCGGAGCCATAGAAAGCGAAGTAGTGCATGACGTTAGAACCATTCTGAGCTATGAGCTTGCAGGATGCTCCATGGCGTAACAACTCTTGAACGCATGCGAAATCGGCGTCGTATAACATCCAGTGGTGGAACGCGGGAATTTCTGATTCGTCTGTCTCGAAGTTTGGCTCTGCTCCATGGCGTAATAGAAGCTTAAGTATGTCGATAGGACACGCATTTTCAGCCGCAAGGTGTAGAGAAGTGAGACCTCCTTTAGAAGTTGTCTAAGTTGTCTTTATGTCTGCTCCTTGTGATAGAAGGTGTTCAGCAAGACTAGCCAGGCCATAGAACGCTGCAACATGTAGGGGCTCCCAGAACACCCCGTCAAAGGAGAATTTCAATTGTTTCCAAGCATTGAAAGCATCAGGGGTTTTGGTCATGAATTTGTCAAGCTCAGCAAGAAGATCTCGCCATTCGTTACTGTCTCTTTTTTCTTCCGGTGTCCAGAGGTCCTCGGCTTGTCGTACGTGGAAAAACCAATGGCTGATCTCATAGCGAAGGTTCCGACCGTCCCAATCATAATCCTCTAGGTCTTCGTCTCCAGTTCGGTTATCAGCCCACCCGGGTGCATCCCTATCCTCTGAGTCTTGAGACTCATCATCATCGTCCGTTTCTTCGGCAGGTTGATCGTTAAATCCACCAGTCGCTTCATCGTCTACGGTCTTGCCGCCTTTCGAATCAACGGCATGGTCTGGTCGATCAGTAGAGTCCTCTTCGCCACCGTCGCTATGAATTTGCAAGGATTCGATAACCATTTTGGAGTCTCCTTCGAATGGATCACTGTCGTCAATTTGCTGATCATTGAGTCCAGTTGTTTCCGTCGTGGGATCGCTTGGGCCGGAAGGAAGATATCGGTTCTGGAAAGAGGCGGAATTGAGATGCCGAACTAAGGAGAGTGAGTACGAGTATTGCGGACATGACGCGAGATTAGAGGATGTAACGATGTAGCGGTTACTCACGACATGTTGTTGCGATTGCTAGATGCCCACTCCTTGTAGATAGTGATAAACTATGAGAGTAGTTTAGCTCTGTCTTACATCTTGCGCATACATCTGTAGTCCTTCCATGGTTCGATTGCTCATCGTCGGCTAGTCGGCGACAGAATTCCCGGATGCTGGTTGGATCCTTAAGCCTCACAATCTGGTTATCCACGATATTGAGGAATGGACCGCCGGCGTCTCTGATCTGTTTGATATGCAGCTTAGAGTCCTCAAGACTGTCATGCTCCCTTGTATTATCTATTGTAGTCTGAATAAGATATGTACCGGTATAGGCATCCATGATTTCCTGGACAGTCACATCTGCGTCTGCCAGCAGGGTCCACGCCAAGGCTGACCTCAAAAGGCCAAGGTAATTTGGAGCCAGCTGGTGCAAAAATCGATCGTAGGTCCCATTCATACTATTGGGAAGTTCCTTGAGACGGTTTGAAATAGGACGCTGAAACGGCTGGCGCAAAGAACGGCATAGCTATTTGAACAATGTATTTGAAGATGGAACCGGTTTTCTCGCGTATCATGCGCTGCGATTCTTCTCTCTCCGGGTCAGACCATCCTGGCATGGCTTTCAGCCCTCTCGCAATAACAAGATCTAAGTCTGCACGGTTGTGTGCTTCCATGGAAATTTGCGGAATGGTATAGTCATCCAGCTGCTTGGCAAACGTTTCAGTTGGCCGGCAAGACAAGAGAATTCGTATGTGAAGCCCTGGCCTGGCGACCAAGTCTTGTAGGTCAGACATGAATTCAGCCTGTTCAGCGTCCGGAACGCAGTCCACCGCATCAATTACCAGGAACAGCTTCTTATTAAGAACGCGCGCTAGGCTCTCTAATGCATCACCAAGACCCGGACTCGTCTCCTCTTTCTTGGGACGTGCTGACGGCCCGGCGTCTTTCCCAGGAGCCGCAAGGGAATTTTGTGCTTTCTTATGCTTCGGATTCTTGAAGATACCGTTGCACCTTTGGAGGAGGACCGATTCTTCTTCACTAAATGTACACAATTGTAGAGCTGATATATCAGGGTGTTCTCTATACGTACAAGATTCTGTGCAGACTCATCCCCAGCCTTGCTCGAGTCACAGAAAAGGTACTGAACAGCGTGGTCCATATCTCCTTTCAATCCTGATTGGAGGCTTTGAATGATCGATGCAAGCAAAACCGACTTTCCGGAACCTTTATGGGTGATCAGCCCCTTTTACCGAAATGTAAAGATAACGTAGAACCTACCAGATTCCCCGTTAACGCAGAGAATACTGCTAAGCGGAGACTCGCGCTAGCTCTTGTACCCCTCAAGCTCGCGAATCCAAGTGCAAGTGTCCTTTTCGCGCTGTCTTGTGTAGACCTCAAGATCGTGGTGAGAATCTAGCAGAGGATTAAGATTATTTTTGTTCTTTTCGAATTCTTGCACAGCCAAGTCTGGGAGTTGTTAGCTCACGGAACAACCGCAGCGGCTCGCCCTACCATATATGCTTTTGAACTTGCTTGATTTCAAGCTGTCCTCCAGGAACTGTTTCATCTCTTGGGTACCCTGTAGAGATGACTGCACGGTTTCTGATAGAAATGATAAGGTTCCCGTCACGTTTGTCAAACTAGCTTTGACGTTATCAAGCTTTTCGAAAGTATTCTTTTGGAATGCGCCTTGGGAAGCCTCCAGAATTTCGACCTTCAGTGCCTGAATAGCGCCCATCTTCCCTTCGAATTCTGGAAGGTCCGCCCCGAACATGTCCTTGATCGCGTGTCCCACTTTTGCCATCTTTCCCCCTTTGATATGCTTCTTCACAGAGTAGGAGAAATCAAGGATGGCCGCGTAAACGTTGCGGATCTGAGAGAAGAGCTCTTCTACAATATCGCTTGCTTGCCAGCTCGAGCTCTTCCTCTCATCGTACAATTTGTCATAAGTTTGAATAAGTACGAGCATCTCGGTGATATTCGTCAAAGCCTGTCCAAAAAAGTCATACAATTTGTAATTGTTTTGAACTGCGTTCAGTACTTGCTTAATAGCAAACCAAGCGAGTCCCACGGTTTCCGGGGCACCTTTCATGGCGAAATCTCCAATAGCCACGAACTTTCCCACGTTGTCTATAATCCGTGCTATCCATTTCTTCGGGATCCCCTTGCCAGCAATCTCAAACTGGCCATATTTTCGTTCACTGTCGGCTTGCAAAGATCGGCAGCTGAGCTTCACATCTTCCGACGCAGCTTTATCCTGGAGAAACTGATCCGCCGTCTGTTTATCTACACCCTGTTCTCGGAGATCCTTAAGGAACTGGTCCCGCCCTTCCTCCCACAAACTCATCTTGAATCTGCCAGGCTTCGCCAGGGTAAGTTGATGAATGCGCAAACTCTAGCCTCAGCGGAGGATCTAAGGAAGTAGCTGCACAGAAGCGTAGATTATTTTACACTTTGTTGTCTAGATTTTTGTACAGACATTGATAGGTAGTGATGTTGGTGAAAAGTAGGATCGAAATACACCTCTTCTGCGGCTGAGCCAACCCTGCACAAGGCAAGCAATCAGGCAACCCATGGACCCGTCGCAGGGGGATTGGAAATCACTAAATAGCGACCACTCTCCACGTATACAATTAAATGATCCATTAGTCCCACTGCTTTCTCCAACCAGTATGATCGCTGACTTGAATTCAAGTGCAAAGTCTTGTGCGATAAGACGAATTGGTGGGAGGAATGAACGTATGGAGTGAGTGAGATGATCTTGAGTTTGCATACCCAAAGTGTCCCTTAAGATAGTAGAGTAGTGTTATTTATGATCGGCCTGGCAAGCCTGACTATCGATTGTCTCTTGACCGACATCGACTGGTGGCCTTGACATTTAGCTCAGTAATGATTGAATTTCAGTTAGTTCGTAGGTAAGGTGAGATGAGATGATACTGGAAAACCATAAGCAATGTCTGAATGCAATCAACGCACGATTTGCTCAACAAGAGACGTCCGATTATGGAGTGGTCACAAGGACATGTCCATCACGGAAGCACGCCTGGCACGATTGCCTGACATCAAGTCGCAATTGCACGAGATGCAAACGCAACACTGCCTGTTCGAGCCAGACCCCTAAGCGATGCTCAACCAATAACTATCAATACTACTGTATTCCGTACGGAATAACAAGAACAAGAACAAAGTCGCTTACGGAGGACGGCGGAGGAGACGGAGGACGGCGGAGGAGCCGAAGGGTTTTGGTCCGAGAAACTGCATGGCAGCCCTACTGCGTATCTATCTACCTTGGTATTTTATCGTTAGACTTAATATTAAACGTTCATTTTACAGTCGTTTCCTTTTGTCTATAAAGGCTAGTGGTACATGGCACGGAATTAATCGGCATCGGATCGGTTCCATACAGCATTTGGGACGAAATAAAAGGTTTAGGCAGCAATAATACCTCAAGAATGATAATACCTTACCCTCTAAGTGTATTGAAAAGCTGACTGATGCATCTCGCTTCGCGGGGAACGATTGTGCAAAAGCCGAGTCGGTTCAACCATAAGTCCGACTTTCAGCCTTCTTGTGATGCTGTGATTGGTTCACACGCTGGATGTGGCTAGACCGGGCGGACCGATGTAATCATCATTTATATCGACAAAGAGCCGTTAGTCGCTCTGATGCGGAAAGTATGTATTCAACTCCCTTTCCGAAGCACAACTTAAGATGCTCTTGCCTTCCCTATCCTTTCAAGTCATTCATTGTTCCTAACCTCCGATTCTTCCTCTTGCCCCTTCAAGCTGCTAGGTTGACGTACTTCCCCCAAGCATGAAGCTCCCTACATTCCTTCGGAAGAAGACTGCTGCCAGCACTCAACCTTCAACTACTCCCGCCATGGATCCTTCGACCCCCACCACTTCTACGTCAGACCTAGAAAAGCCGTCGCTAGATCAAGAGAAGACTTCGCCCGCGGCGGGAGATGGTACAGTCTTACACGGCGGTGAAGACAAGACCGTCAGCGAGACGGCAATACAAGAGGCTGCAGCGCTCGATAAGCTGTCTGACGAACCTGAATATCCAAAGGGGGCGAAGCTCGGAATTATCACTGCTGCACTGTGTTTATCGGTGTTTCTGATGGCTCTGGTAAGTACCTTTCGTTCGTCGTGGACTGGAACACATAATCTCCCACTTGCATTTCGTCCTCGCACCTTCCCACTTTCAACCTTCCTACTACGAAAACTATGTTCATGCAGACTTGACTAACGGAAATTTAGGATAACACCATCATTGCCACTGCCATTCCAAAGATAACGGACCATTTTCAGGCTCTCAACGGTAAGGAGTCCTTCTTAGCTCTCTACCTTTGCTATCTCACTGACCCTGTCCTCTAGATGTTGGATGGTATGGATCATCTTATCTTCTTACCACCTGCGCATTCCAGCTTTTCTTCGGTAAACTCTACACCTTCTTTAGCATCAAATGGGTATACCTCTTCGCCATCGGGATCTTTGAACTCGGGTCTCTCATCTGCGGTGTTGCTCCTACCTCGGTCGCTCTCATCATTGGGCGTGCCGTTGCTGGTATAGGATCCGCTGGAATCTTTTCCGGAGCTCTTGTCATTGTTGCCTACACTGTCCCCTTGGTCCAGCGGCCTATATACACTGGGATCATCGGAGCCATGTACGGCATTGCTTCAGTTGCAGGACCTTTGATGGGAGGAGCATTCACAGATCACGTGTCGTGGAGATGGTGCTTTTACATCAATCTACCCCTTGGTGCCTTTACGATAGCTGCGATTGCCTTCTTTTTCGAGTCACCTAAGCGACACAATGAAAATTCGATAGGGTTCAAGGAACGATCCAAGCAATTCGATCCTATTGGAACTATTGTCTTCATCCCCGCAATCATCTGCCTCCTGCTCGCTTTGCAGTGGGGTGGTACGCAGTACAACTGGAAGAGCTGGAGGATCATCCTGCTCTTTATCATCGCCGGTATCCTTGGTATTGCTTTCATCGGTATCCAGATCTGGAAACAAGAAAACGCGACAGTGCCTCCTAGGATATTGAAGCAGCGGAGTGTGGCATTCTCTGCTTGGTTTGTCTTTTGTCTTGGAGGCTCGTTCTTCGTCATGATCTACTACCTTCCTATCTGGTTCCAGGCTATCAAAGGAACTACAGCGACCGAGTCTGGTATCAGGAACCTACCGATGATCTTGAGTTTGGTCGTGATGTCCATCATTGCCGGTGTCATCATCACGAACGTCGGATACTATACTCCGTTCATGATTATCTCCTCCATTTTCATGGCCATTGGAGCCGGCTTGTTGTCAACTTTGACGGTAGGCAGCGGCCACGCCCAGTGGATGGGTTATCAAATCATCTACGGTTTCGGTGTCGGCCTGGGATTGCAACAGCCATTGATTGCTGCGCAAACAGTCCTGAAACTTGACGATGTACCCGTTGGAACCTCGATCGTCATGTTCGCACAAACGCTCGGAGGGGCCCTCTTTATCTCAGTTGCGCAGAATATCTTCACTAACCGCCTTCTGGGTAACCTTGCTGCGAACGTACCGAATCTTGACCCTTCGATTGTCCTGAAGACCGGGGCGACGAGTTTAAAAGACGCGATTACGCACATCAACCCGAATTACCTACCAAACGTCATACTATCTTACAACAAGGCCATCGACCAGACGTTCTACGTCTCGGTTGCCATGGCTTCGCTATCCTTGGTTGGAGCGCTAGGAGTTGAGTGGAAGTCGGTCAAAGGCAAGAAGATTGAGGCAATCGGTGCTTGATCATTAAGCCTCTAGTTTTACAGACATCATAATAGACGCATGGTTTCGGTGTTGTTGGCGCAAGCGTTGTACATACAAGATTCCCCTTACAGTTTGTAGCTGTACATTTTAGCACTCCATCCGGATATTGGGGAGCATAGGCTGAGGTCTATTTAATCTATAAGTATGTTTGTCCAATTTGCTTTTTACTTGAAATCCTTGATATGAGAGCTCAAATTTTAGAAAAACAGACGAGCCATTCCAACCCCTAGATCGGCCCATGAGAGGGAGTTTGCTGGGCTTGACGAAAAGTTAGTGTGCTTTCACCCCTTTTTCTTCCACGACTTCAGTCGCACTATTCGCCATATCTGTCACTCACATAGCGTGCAAGTGATTTTTCTTTCTTTCTTCATCAAGTGCATGCAGCCTATGGCTATGGCACTATCTAGACGCTGTGTGTATGCTAAATTACATGCAATTTGGCCAAAATCATTCTTAATATCTTCCCATTGAGTAGGTAGTCCCCCCGATAAAAACGCGCATACGAGCGCGGTTGTTCCTCAAAATATCCAAATTACTTCTATTTCCCATTTCCCATTTCCCAAAATTAGTTCTTCGTGCCTAAGAGCCATTTTCTGGTCGCAATTCGAGTATTTTTCAGATACTCTAATGTAGCGATTCTTCCGATTTTCGTCATAAATTGTGTCTGTATCGTATCTGTATTTTTGAGCCGAGCTTTTTCCTTAAGCTTTGTTTGCTCCCTCATGCTCCCTCGTTGCTCCCTCGGTGCTCCTTCATGCTTGCCCTTTGCTTTCCTATGCTCCCTTGGTGCTCCCTTCAAAGCGGCTGTGCTCCCTTTCCCGAACGAAAAACGGCAATCACCAATCCTATGTTCGGAGTGTATATAATATATATATATATATATCCAGCAGTAAAGCTGTGAACAAAACGCTGACCTAGTCACTGAGAGATAAAGCCCGATAGACGAGTCATCATGCCAATTCGGCACAAAGGCCTAATAAGAATCAGGCACCTCCTGGTCCCAAACTAACGGAATGAACGTCCCTGGCTCTAACTTGTGCGTCTTCAACGCCTTTGTCTCCTTCATCAGATCCCAAAATGTTGCGCAGGTAGCAATCAGAACCTTGACTTTACAGGTCGACGGCGCCTTCTGAACTATTCGAAGCAGCGCCTTCGTGAGCTCTCCTTGGCTTGTGTCGCCGGAACACGCATCTATCCGATCCAGGATCAGATAGATCGGCGCCAGCTTGGGGTCTAGAAGCTGCAAGATACTGAGCAGGAAATCGCAAAGTTCGTTAATATCGCTCTTTTTAGACAAATATTGTGCCTGTGAACGCAATCGTGCGGACACGGATTCTTCAGTGAGGATTTTCGGGCATTTCGTAACGATCTGGGATATAAAACTAATCACTATCTCGTGGGCTTTCGGATCTTTGCTATCGTGTTGCAAGCAGTGAAAGGAAAGAGACACAGGTGATATATGACGAAACGATTGCGCTCGCGGAGCTGTTTGAGGAGATCGAGAACTGCGGGGGAAAGCCAGGAGCATCGTCCGTATTGCTCGATGGCGTTCTGCTCGTTGCGACCCGACAAAGCGAGAAGGCAGGATTTGCCTGAGCTGTACCAAGTCGAAAATTGCTGTGTGGCTTGCAGCGTATCCAAGTCCAGTTGTGTGCGTATTCGGTCCTCAGCGAGGTGCTGGAGGTGTACCTTGCAAGAGTCTGCCTCCTTGCGGTGTTCATCTTCGTTGAAGTTTGGTGCGCCAAGTTGCTTGAGTAGTTCTCTGGCCGACTGACTGCACAGTTGTTCCTCGCGTCTGTTTAGCGTATGTGCGAGATCGGTGTTCTGTTCTTTAAGCCCATCCACCTTTCTATGGAGACTAGTGTTCTGTTCTTTGAGCCCATCTACATTTCTATTGAGTTCCTTATTCTGCTCCTTAATATCTTTTTGAGGTGGAGTCAGCTACTGAGTTTCGACACTTGCTCCTGCAGTAAGAACAATGACGATACCGGGCCATGGATGAGACTTACAAATTAGCTCGCAATGATGTATTTCACTCTGATTTAGGAGTTCTGTCATCAAGCCGGTCGTTAGTGTTGTCTGCTTATTGTAGAATGATAGGATTTGGTCACCTTTTGAATCCTTTTCAGGCCTGTAACATCTCTCGGCTAGCAGTGCTTCGCCTCTCGACTGAACATCCCAAATATGTTTCATGATATTCGCTACCTCTTCATCGAACGTATGAGGGTTGCCAGCGGCTTTGCCGAATCTATCTATGGACAGATGAGTTTAGTCACTCTTTGTGATTTGGAAGCCATCGATGAATTGATCTCCCATATTGGCAACATACAAATTCTGTGACCTTTATAATATTTCGTAGCATGCCTCGAGAAGTCGGTAATACCCTTGTAGACTTTTGCTATCTGAGCTCCTGGACTGGGATTTGGATAGACTCTTTTGTAGATTGCCATCTCCTCGAGCCGAATCTTGAGGTCCTCAATTGCACCTTGAAGTGCAGTCTCCATTCCTTGTTTGGCGGCCGCTACCTTGTGTGAAAGTCTTAGGATTGTAGTAGCATAACTGCTTCATTCTTTCTTACACTGAAGAGCATAGATAAAGCGCCATAAGCTGCTCCGCCATATTGGTCACTTGCCAATTGCTGTGAGAAAGAGGTTATCCCCGGTCGTCAGAAGTGTTGATGATGATGACTGACCATGATATCGACGATGCCAGAGTATACTTTCAAGAACTCCTGAAATGTCTGCGCAAAACGCATGAAGCCCGTGGTCAACTTTCTAACGCCTTTTGTCCTCTCAATACTCAGACTGCTCTTGGCTCGCCCAGCCTGGTCGAGCATATGGATAGCATAGTACGGTTCGACGAGTTCAACAAGCTTCTCGTACGTTTGGCTGTCGAGAGAATCGATTATTTGTATGGCTTGTGCCTTGTCGTCAATCGCTTGGAGGTCCGTCTTGTCCATATTTTCTTCGAGCCATGGTCGAAACTCCGTTTCTCCTTGCAGCGCTTCGTTCAACTCTCGGCTACATTGCTGTTAAAAAAGTGAAATGTTCAGGCTCATCTGGTGGTGTTTATGGGTATGTAAAGATATTGTACCTCTTCTTGCTTGGGGGCCACCACGAATCACGTATCTCGGTAGCCACTAGCGTCCTTTTTGGACCGACGATAGAGGTTGACCGGGTTTGAACATGGTCCGCGATATCCAGCGGTCCTGTAGTCTCTTCCTTCCTTTAGCTTTTGGTCTACAAGGACACATCAAGAAAATGTCTCGCGGCGTATCCGTGCCCCCCACTTTCGCTCATAAGCGGCGAAAGTGGGGGGCACGGATAGAACTACCAGATCCTCAAGCTGAGCCATGGATGTCGATCCTCTTGGCGTACGGTTGGGATGTTTTACTTAGGGGACGCCATGAGTGAACTTGTAGATTTCGATGACAACAATGGTGGACGGTGTGGGTGGATAAGCTGTTGGTTTTTTTAAGTCTAAGAACAAGTTTCTCAGCCTATAATTGGTTTGAGATGTCTAGCACAAGTGAAAGACCATCTTGGCATGAGGTAGTAGAGGTGGGTTTTTTTTTACATACATTGCTACTTTGTGCCACTGGTAATGCTCCTTGAATCCTTGGACATCCAGCAATATCAACCAAGGGAGACAGGTACATCATGTTGCGCCCAAGTCTTCCATCGTTGTCTCCGAGGACACCGACATACCAGCAGACTATAACAAGGATTTTCCCGTCGACCTAGCTCTTCTCGAAGAGGGGAATACACTGAGTTACGTCGTCGGTGGCATCACCGACCTGGCCTTGACCACCGGCATTGAAGACGCCATCTCAGACGCCTTAGCACCCAAATCCGATCCTGTGCGTTTGAAGCGTCGTCCGCAGATTCCGTCAGACGATTGTTCAAGATCAACATCGTCAAGAACATGCATTTACTGACCACCTCTACGGAATCTCGAGAGCTAGGCATGGCTTCACATTCGAAACGCAAAGTAAAGACTCGCCAACTCACTTTACCTTTACTTGTTTCAATGCACATCTAGGGTGCGATTACACCACCGCTCACGAATACTATCTGGAAAAAAGTCATAGTGTCAGTTGTAATCTTGCACCAGGAAGAGAGGCGTTGAAAGCCAAGCAGGCGAAGACTGAAGATCAGGACTTCAAGTGCCCGCAAGAAGACTGCAATTCCTCTCTTCGCACCCAGGGCAGACTCACCAAACATATCAAGCTTGTCCAACAGGCTTGGATACCTCGAACTTGCGGTGGGACGACGGAACATTGCAGTCCGACTCTATTCTGCTCTACCAAGACCGAGTTCTTCAGACACTGCAGCGAACATCACAGCAAATTTGAGTCGACAAAATGCGCCGTTGAGGAGTGTACCTGCGCGGTCTTATTCTAGGCCTATGGAACTTACCGTGCGCATCTAAAGAATATACACAGGCTTTCTAACGATGCGATCAAGCAGTATCTCGATGTACAAAAGGAAAGCCCTAGAATCCAAAAACCTGTCTCGTCTCCGGTTGCATTCACCCTACGATGTATCAAACGCGCGAATCTCTCATAAAACATCTGATGGGAAACACACATTACCTTTCCAGGGCCGAAGCAAGTATCACGCTTGAGCCCGAAACATGTACAATCCGGTTACCCTTTGAGGCCTTTGGGACTACGGTAAGACCCTCCTATAACGATATTCCACATAACGATATCCTCTTTGTAACGATGTATTCTCAGATACCAACAGAGATTATTTTTGATATATGCCCGCCTTTGAGATAACGATATCATACTGGTAACGATAAGGTTAAATAAGAATTTGGACATTTTTTTTTGTTATACTCAGGTCTTACTGTACCGACATCCTCCTGGTAACGATGAGATTAGATGGGAAATTAAGCATCATTTTGTTAACCCTTTAGCTGCTGTCGGGAGGCCACTTTTAGCGTATTCGCTTAGTTCACCAATAGAAACCATAGAATATCACCCTGAACTGATTTTATTGATGCTATTCAGATGCTATTGTGATATGCAGCCCAACAAGGACCGTTGCTACATAGAGGGATATCACAGATATCACAGCCAAAGGTAGAAGGCTTTCTCCGCTCGCTACCACCTAAATTTGGTGTAATTTCACCGAGAACTTGTCGTTTTCTAGGCCTGGCTGTTGAGCCTATCTCCTTGCACCCACGGCAGTCCCCAGGGCTCTTTCTTTTGCAGATTTGACGATCTTTTAAACGTACCATTGAACGTTCAATTGCTGACCCAATTGACGTTCTTTTTCACTTCAGAAACTGCCTTTGAGAGGCCTGAATAAGAAGCCGTTCTGAACTCGCTATGAACAGTGTATTTAGCTGAAACCTCTGAATGCAAAGAGAGTTTGTAGACATTGATAACGCAGATTTCAATCAAGAACTCGTACAAGGCTTTGTGTTCTCCTGATCTACATCGACGGTTGTATGCATAGGTATATTGACTCAACTGACGTTTGAAGGCATCTGAATAGGCTCAAATCGATCGCCTACAACAGTGATAGGACGCAGATTAGGACGATCAGTTCCTAAATCAGTTGAATCAGATACTATATCGCAGGAAGGCATTCTTATCGAGGTGGGCAAGAACAATAGGGGGCTTTGTTGATACTGTTTCTATTTACACAATATAACCTTTTTGACCGAGCCTTACCACATCTGGTTAGGGTCAACCTTAAAAATTAACCGAAGGCAAACAGCGGTTAAAGGGATATCCAGATCTTACTGTAACGATATTTTCCAAGTAACGATGAGGTTAGATGGGAATTTGGACATCGTTTTGTTATACCCAGGCCTTATTGTAATGATGTTATCCTGGTAGTGATGAGGTTAGATGGAAACAAAGTGGAAGATCACCTCAGCATGCACCACTAGTTTGATGTAGTGCTGGTGATGCAGCGAAAAGTCATAATACCATATTCTAAGCGGCCGAGGCTTCTCCACCCCATCAAAAACATCAATCTGGCTACATACATCGAAATATCATCACAGATTCGACTTAATGAGCTTGCCACCAGATCTATCTATTCGTATCGCCAGACCGTCTCCCTGATCCTAGACCGTAGTTCCTTCACTTTAATTCGGTCTCATTCCTCGAGAATGATTTCCTCCAGCCTCTGACCGCTTATGATATCGTGACTTTTCGCACCGACTGGTGGTTTACCTGAACATACCTGGTGACCTACTGTGGTACGAGTACTCTCGACTCTCGAGTCGGTTTTTGGTTTGTAGCCTTACCATAGCCGATCCCCACTAACTTCTAGGCGGTCACCTCGTAAATTTAGGGGATACTCTATCTAAACTCTAGGCAGATTTAGGAGGTGACCGCCTAGGAGTTAGTGGGGATCGGCTATGGTAAGGCTACAAACCAAAAACCGACTCGAGAGTAGATTATATTGAGATGCACGTCAAAATTGAATTCATTGGTTCCGGTTCGTCCTTGACGTTCAAAAGCGAATCCAAGCGATTGGCTTCGGACAGCTTCTGAATCTTCTTTGCAATACTACACGAAGGCTCGGGCGTTTATGATGCAAAGCAAGCCGAAGCGAGTAAGTAGAGTTGTTTTCGATTTCTTTTTTAACTGTAGTTCTTTCGTTTCTATTGTTTCTATTGAAAACGTGGAGGAAGCTTGCTTTAACGCGTGCTATGTAGCTGAGTATGAAGACTGATTTGCAATATATATGTCGTCTTCTTTAATGTGTGTTACGAAGCACGTTGGATGAAGCATTGGATGAAGCAAATATGGAGCAAATATGGAGCTTTAGATGAAACACTGAATGGAGCACTAATACATGGAGCAAATATGGAGCACTGGATAGAGCACTGGATGAAGCACAGACGAAGCAAATAGGAGGCTCTCTATGAGAGAAGATTGTTCACGATGCGTTGAAATTAATTAATCGTTTCGGGAATTACCACCTAATTTTTGATGTGCATCTCGTAACATCTCAGCAATGAGATGGCTCTTTCTCGTGCTCCATATATGCTCCATCCAGTGCTCTACCCAGTGCTTTATATATGCTCTATATATGCTCTACCTAGTGCTCCATATTTGCTCCATGCAGCGTTCCATACAGTGTTCCATGCAGTGTTCCAGGCAGGTTACTTGAAATTTGCACCAATAACGTTTTCGAGGTCGCACATTTTGTGGTAAGATGAAGCTCGAGGCTGATGCTTAAAACTCGCTTATATCAGGGTCCTGCCCCCACCATAAACGTTCCTTCGCTCCCGCGCTTGACCGCCCGTTGACCCAAGAACGAGCTCGGTGGGCGTCCAAATTGTCATTCCAATCGTAATCACCAGTCAATCTTCACCACCATCCAATTCCGCAATCATGGCTGCCGCAGGCAGCGTCTACCCGCCATTGGCCGACCGCCCGGTCAAGAATACCATCTGCCTCTTCGACGTCGATGGCACCCTCACCCCGGCCCGCCGAGTATGCCCCCCCCCCCCCCAAAGCTCCCTAGCAAACCCTCCTTGAACCCCACTGACCCCCCCAAACAGTCCATCTCCCCCGCCATGCTCCAGCTCCTCTCCGCCCTCCGCCACAAATGTGCTATTGGCTTCGTCGGCGGCTCCAACCTTGTGAAACA